>SDBT01004305.1_pt1 | contig 24218 bp, 17 predicted proteins | sample 2277101 | NCBI WGS metagenome assembly SDBT01 (sample SAMN10404973, study PRJNA504765) | marine sediment metagenome | isolation source: marine sediment core GS10_PC15, 103 cmbsf | place: Arctic Ocean: Southern Knipovich Ridge | collected 2010 | reverse complement strand
GGTGATGGAGCTGTTGTTATTGATGCAAAACTGAATCTGGTTATGCTCAATAGTTCTGCGAAGAATTTTCTGGACATAGGAAGTAAAGATTATCTGGGCAAAAATATTTCCCGAATAGTCAGACAGTTTAAGGTTTTTTCCAGATGGGAACCGAAAAAAGTGACGGCCCCCGGAAGTTCCCTTACGGAATTCTTGACCAAAGAAGATAGAGTGACCACTTTCGATTTGGCGAGAAGTAAACCGAAGACCTTCGTTCTCTCGGGGATTGCCACGAGAATCGTAGACGAGGAGAACAGAGTGGTTGGTTATGTGATGATTATTCGTGACGTTACCTCTGAGAGGAAAGAGGAATACCTTAAAGCGAGCTTTATCTCTTCTCTCTCCCATAAGCTGAAGACGCCTTTAACCTGCATCAGTGGATACATGCCGCTTTTGAGAGAGAAAGAAAGACTTAGCAAATTGGATAAGGTGGGGAAGAATGCGGTGCGAATTATTGATAGTCAAGGCAAACGCCTTTCTCGGTTGATAAATGAGTTGCTCGGGTTCAGTCTACTGAAAAGTGAGGAACTGGAACTCGCCAGAGGGAAAGAAAGCCTTAAGTCTATTGTGGAAATGAGTTTGAAAAAGCTTGCATTGAGAATCCGCAGGGGAGTTAAAATTGTGGCAGGAAATTCTATAGATAAAGTTCCTCCGATTCTCGTAGATAGAGCGAAGGTTCAGGAAGTTATCCAAAGCCTGGTAGAGAATGCAATAAAATTCAATGATAAGAAAGAAAAGAGAGTGGAGATTTCCGCTCGTTCACTAAAAGGGAAAAAGTTCATTCGCGTGGAAATTAAGGATAATGGTCCGGGAATTCCTTCAGAGGAAAGGGAGAAAATATTCTCTAAATTCTACCAGATAGAAGAAACCTTCACCGGTCAGGTTGAGGGTGCTGGGCTGGGCCTGGCAGTAGTGAAGCAGGTTGTGGAAGCCCATGGAGGCAAGGTGGGGGTGGAGAGTAGACCGGGAAGGGGAAGTAAGTTCTTCTTTACTCTACCCAAGGTATTGGATAAGGGTTGAAAGATGGATAAAGAAAAGTTAATGGAAATTTTAAAAATTGCTTTAAGTAGAGGTGGAGATTTTGCCGACATATATATAGAGAAGAGGTTTACTAACCGAGTGAGCTGTGAAGATAATAAAATTGAGAAGATTGTCTCGGGAGAGGATGTGGGAGCGGGAATAAGGATAATCTCAGGAGAAAGTAATATATACGCTTCCACAAATAAAGTAACCGAGGTTGGACTGAAAGAATTAGCAAAAGAGATAGCAAGTAATCTTCCGGAATCCGAAAAGATGAGAAAAAAGAACTCCTCTTTTTCTTCTAAGCCTAAGTCATCGACAGGAAGTCGAACCAACATAATCCATAAGATTGAAAAACCACCCGGTGAAGTGCCCATTGAAGAAAAAATTCGACTTGTTTTGCTGGGCAATCGCATTGCCAGAGAAGTTGACCGAGATAAAATAAAGCAGGTCAGTATAAGCTATGCTGATACTACTATGGATATAACTATTGCCAATTTATCTCTTTCCTCGAAATATGGCGTGGTTAAGGATAATCGGATTGAGGAGAAGAGAATTTATACTACCTATCTGGTCAACGTTGTAGCTCAACAGGAAGAGATAATCCAGACAGGCTATGAGCCTCTGGGAGGTTTGGTGGGATTTGAGTTATTTGATAAATATGATGTTAAGAAGATAGCCCGAGAGGCAGCAGAAAGAGCAGTCAAGATACTATTTGCCCAGAAAGCTCCTTCTGGAGAAATGACAGTCGTTTTGACATCTACTGCAGGAGGAACTATGATTCATGAGGCGATCGGGCATTCTTTGGAAGCAGATTCAATACAGAAGAAAATATCTCCAGCCTATATGGGGATGCTAGGCAAAAGGGTTACTTCTGAACTTATTACTGTAGTGGACGATCCCACTATTCCCAACTACAGGGGTTCTTTCCATTTTGACGATGAAGGAACCCCTGCTCAGAAGACAATCTTGCTGGAAAGGGGAATGCTAAGAAATTATCTCTACGACCGCTTTACAGCCCAAAAGGATGGAACTAAATCTACGGGAAACGGACGAAGAGAATCATACCATCACCAGCCTATTCCCAGGATGAGTAATACCTATATTCTCCCGGGAGAGTCCCAGCCAGAGGAAATCATTCGTTCCGTAAACAAAGGGTTTCTGGTGAAGAAAATGGGCGGGGGACAGGTGAATACAGCCAACGGTGATTTCGTCTTTGAAGTAGAAGAGGGCTACGAGATAGTTAATGGTAAAGTAGGAGAAATGTTAAGAGGGGCAACTCTAATTGGAAACGGTCCTGAGGTTTTAAATTCGATTATAATGGTCGGCAGTGACTTGGGCTTTAATATTGGCACCTGCGGCAAGGATGGACAATGGGTCCCCGTTACTGACGGTCAACCTACTATTCGCATAAAGAAACTCACCATCGGTGGTACCCACATGAAAAGCACTCTCCATTAAAGTCAAACCCAAGGCCGTTTTTGTAGCAGCAAAGCGCTGTCATTGCGAACGAAGTGAAGCAATCTCCAGACTGCCACGCTCCTTTCAGTCGCTCGCAGTGACATGATTATATAATAGAGCTTTGTCTCGATTCATCGGGGCCGCTACATTTGCTTTAGCGGAAGTAAAGTTCGGGTTTTTGCTTGACTTAAAAACGAGAATTGTGTATAGTTCTAAAGAAAGTTTGGAAAGTTAAAAAGTGGAAAAGTAAAGGAAATAACTAGTTTATAAATGTATGTTTGGACAAGCAGATTTTTATAAAGACCCCAATGTCCGGCAACGGATTGGCGAATATTGTGGTGGGATAGAAGGCGATTTTTCAGCACTCACTGCTGAGTACCTGGTTGGGTATGGGGAATTCTTACGCCAGGCAGGTCTATCTCCAGAGGGATTCCTTTCTACTTCCCAGGACGGATTTTCCTGGATTCTGGAGAAAGGGCTGGACATATTCAGGTCAATTTGGGACCGGCAAAGTATATTAAGTATTCTTGATATAGAATATTTTAACCTCGACTTTCCCGGGGAGCCTTATTTATATCCTCAGGAGACCTTCCAGAAGTTGGAACCGGTTTATAATGCTGCTTTGACAGTTTTTTATAGATTCAATATAATTCCCTTAGTGGTTATGACTGGCAGGGGGTACCACTTCACTTCTCGTGTAGCCCTGGGAACGGGAACAGAGAAGAAACTGGAGAAAATTGGAAGAATAGAGGATACTCTCGCTGGCAAATACGCTACTTCTTCGGGAAGGCGACATCGTTCAGTCCCTTTCTCTCATGGCCGCATTTTCAACGGGATGGGTAAGTTAATGGAATACTTAGCCCATTTAGTTATGAAGAAAGTAAAGGGGAAAACGAATATTCCTGTTGTGTGTACTGAAGTGGCTTGCCAGCCGGGAAAAAAGGGAAGGGAAGCCATTTCTTTAGACTTATCGATGTATGGTGATCCCATTTATTTACGGGATATTCGCTGTCCATTTAGTAGTTACCAGAAACATAAAGTTGAAAGGTATAAAGTAGGAGATGAAGTGTCCGAAAGGACGCCGGTGATAGTAGCTCTGCCTCGTGGAGGACTGGATTCCTTGCCAGAGCTCCTAAAGATTCGACAGAATTTTCATCAGGCTATAGAGTATGCTACCAGGGGCACGACGGAAATACCCGACCAATCTAAAGGGTTTGAAAATTTAATTAGAAGTTATATAAGGTCGCGACTCTATCGGTTCCATAAATACTTTGATTCCGAAGAACATAATCCCTATTGGGATTGGAGAAAAACATACGACCGTTTCGATTTACGTAGCCTTCCTCCCTGTGTTTCTCATGCTTTGAGAATTCCCAATGAACACCTTTTGAAGCCGACTAACATGCAGATTTTAACCAAGGTTCTCTCAGGGATAGGTTGGCATCCCAAACATATTGCCGGACTCGTAAGGTCAAAATTTGAGCGAGATTATGGGTGGGGGAATTTGTGGCTGAAGTATGATGCGGCTACAAGAGCAGACTTTTATGTGAGAACTTTTGCTGGGCTCCTGTGTGACGGTTCTGTGGATGGAGATGAACTTAATTGTCTTTCCCATAGAAGAAAAGGCTACTGCTGGAGACCAGACTGCGGCTTCAATTTATAAAAAAGTGACAGGCACTTTTTTACGATTCATCAGGAACATTTGTAGGCACGGTTTCAACCGTGCAAAATTGGCACAAATTGAATTTGTGCCTACAACGGTATTTGTAGGTCCCGATTCATCGGGACAAAAGAAGCTCCTATAATTATCCCTTCATCGTCGGAGTTTCAAGAGGCAGGTCTTGGGGGTTGTTGATTGGATGGAAATCGGGATTTCCACCGGCATTCTATATAAAAGTGATTTGATAGAATCCTTACAGTTAATAAAAGAAGCAGGATTTGACAATATTGAAGTTTGGGCTGTGATAGGAAAGGAAGGGAAGTGGATTCACTACGATTACCATAATTGGGATTACACGAGGAAATTGAAAGAGAAGCTTAAGGAACTCACCTTACGAGTAGTTTCCTTACATGCTCCTTTCTCTCTAGAATTGGATATTTCTCAAGTGGAGGAAGAGAAGAGAGATTTCGCCATCTCTGAAATCAAAAAAGCAATAGATGTTTTAGAATTTCTTGAGGGAAACATATTAGTATTCCATCCCAGTACTGCTTCCTCACATTTTGACAATTTAACGCAAAAGATGTATCGCCTGTCTCAGGCGAAAAAGAGCATTGATGAGCTCCTGAAATATTGCCAGGATAAGCCCATAAGATTGGCTTTAGAAAATCAACTTCCCCATATTTTATGCGGGTATTCGGTCGATCTGTTGAAGTTAATTTGGGAGATAAATTCTCAAAAAGTAGGAATCTGTCTTGATACGTCCCACGCAAATTTGGCCGAGAACGTTAGCGATGTAGTTAAAAAGTGTAAGGAGTGGATTATAAACCTTCATATTTCTGATAATTTTGGAACCTCTGACGATCACAATATTCCTGGTATAGGAAATATAAACTGGCAAATCTTTGTCCAGACATTGAAATTGGTTAAATACGAAGGGGTATTTATGCTTGAGCTTCTGGAACAGGGTAAGGGATGGGATGTTCAGAAAGTGCTAAAGGAAGCTGTTCAAAGTGTTTTGCAAATACATGGTCTTTAAGTGTAGGAGTCTAAATTGAAGTATAAATCTATTCGCGGCACGCGAGATATTTTACCGGAAGAAGCCAGGAAGCGGCAATATCTGGAAAAAGTTGCTCGAGAAATATTTCAAAAGTACGGGTATGAAGAAATGCGCACGCCCATTTTTGAAGTAACAGAGCTATTCCAGAGAAGTATTGGAGACGACACAGATATTGTAACTAAAGAGATGTACACATTTTTGGATAAGAAAGGACGCAGCCTCACCTTAAGGCCGGAAGGGACTGCAGGAATAATCAGGGCAGTTATTGAAAACAATCTCTATCGACAAAAAAGAATCACCAGGTTATACTACCTTGGTCCAATGTATCGCTACGAAAGACCACAAAAAGGAAGGCAACGCGAATTCTATCAGATCGGAGCCGAACTTATCGGTCCGGATAACCCGGCGAGCGATATAGAAATTATTACTCTGACTTTGGAGCTTTTCCACCTTCTGGGGTTAAAAAATCTGACCCTTTACCTGAATAGCGTTGGTTGTCCACGTTGCCGAGCCAGGTATCGGGAAAGCCTTAAAGATTATTTTAAGGACAAAATTAAAATGATGTGCACTGATTGTCAACGCAGGTATTCCCTCAATCCTATGAGGATTTTAGACTGCAAGGAAAAAGAAGACCGGGTATATATAGAGAAGTCTCCCAAAATCTCTGACTACCTTTGCCAGGACTGTCAGGAACAATTTGAAAAAGTGACAGAGTATTTACACTTCCTGAAAATAGATTATACCCTCGACCCCTATATGGTTAGAGGGCTGGATTATTATACAAAGGCTGCATTCGAGATAAAATATGAGGGGCTGGGTGCTCAAGACACTCTTGCTGCCGGAGGAAGGTACGACCGATTGGTTCGTGATTTAGGCGGTCCCGATTTGCCTGCCGTGGGTTTTGCTTTGGGTGTAGAAAGAGTCATGGAGGTTATAGACAAAGAAAAGATTTCACTCCCTTCTGGCGTGCAAACAGATGTGTATGTAGCTACCTTGGGGGAGGAGGCATTAAAAGAATCTATTAAATTAATTCGTGAATTACGCCATGATAATTTAAAAGTTTTGAATGATTTTAATCCCACTAGCCTTAAGGCGCAGTTACGACAGGCAGATAAATGGAAGGCAAAATTTGTCCTGATTATCGGCGAGGAAGAGCTTTCCGGGAAAAGAGCCATAGTGAAAAATATGAGCACTGGTGAACAGGAGAGCGTCCCATTTTCTGAACTGAAAGGATACCTGTTGCGAAACTGTTCCTAGCTCAGGTCGCCAGGCTCACCATTAGAAAGGTCTGGAATCCTCCCGAAAGGGAGGTTCGGGCGACCACAAGGGTCGCCCCTACGCGATTCGCAAGGAGTCCATATCACAAACTATCTTTCAACGCTACACAAAATTCTGGCAACGATTGTTGTAAAATCAAAATTTGGGGTTGAACATGCCTAAATTGAAGAGAACTCACACGTGTGGGGAATTAAGAAAGAAGAATGTTGGACAGAAGGTAATCCTTTCAGGATGGGTGCACAGGTGGCGAGATCACGGAGGGGTCATATTTATTGACTTAAGAGATAGAGAAGGAATTACTCAAATTGTCTTCGGTCGCCAGGAAAGCTCTGGGGCGCGGGCTAAAGAATTGGAGACTCTAGCCCGGAAGCTGAGGGCTGAATACGTTATTAGCGTTGCTGGAAAAGTTGCTCCCAGACCGGAAGGAACAGCTAATCTTCAGTTGCCCACAGGTGAAATTGAGGTCTTGCCAGAAGAGGTGGAAATTTTGAATAAAGCGAAAACGCCTCCCTTTGAAGTTAATGACCAGGTCGAAGTGGCCGAAGAGGTGAGGTTGAAGTATAGGTATATCGATTTGAGACGGCAAAAAATGCAGAGAAACCTGTTCCTGAGAGATAGAGTGTGTAAAGCCACCAGGAATTTCTTTGATGAGCATGGATTTATAGAAGTGGAGACACCATTTTTGACCAAATCTACTCCCGAAGGAGCGCGAGATTATCTGGTTCCCAGCCGGCTTAATCCCGGGAGTTTCTTTGCTCTGCCACAGTCACCACAGCTATTTAAGCAGTTATTAATGGTTGGCGGAATAGAGAAATATTTCCAGATTGTAAAATGTTTTCGAGACGAAGACTTACGAAAGGACCGTCAACCTGAGTTTACCCAGATAGATTACGAGATGTCTTTTACTGATGAAAAAGACATTCAATTCATAACCGAGGAACTAATGGTCCGGGTGTTTAAGGAAGTATTGAAAATAGATATCCCCTTTCCTTTTCCACGGCTCACTTATGAGGAATCATTCCGTAGATACGGGACGGATAAACCGGACGTCAGGTTCGCTATGGAATTGAAAGAAATTTCAGATATTGCTGAAAAGAGCGAGTTCAGAATTTTTAAAGAAGCGCTGAAGAAAAACGGCATTGTTTGTGTTTTGAATGCTAAAGGTCTTGCTGAAACCAGCCGAAAGGAACTCGATGAGTTAAAGGAAATGGCTGGTGATTGTGGAGCAAAAGGTTTGGCTTGGATGAAAATGACCGATAAAACGTTCCAGTCACCTATAACCAAATTCTTTAAACAAGAAGAACTGGATGCAATTGCTGAAAGGACCGAGGCCCAAAAAGGCGATTTACTGCTCTTTGTTGCCGATAAGGCAAAAATTGTCTATGATGCTTTAAGCAAGTTGCGCACCTTTCTCGGTGAACGCTTAAATCTAATTCCAAGCAGGGTCCTTGATTTAGATTATCTCTTTTCTGAGCGGCGGAAGATTTCTGTGGAACCGAGTTTTTTCTCTTTTGTCTGGATTGTGGACCCACCCCTTTTCGAATATAATGAAGAAGAGAAAAGATGGAGTCCCGTGCATCACCCATTTACTTCACCCAAGGAAGAAGCTTTTCCTTTCTTGGAAAAGTTAACAGAGTCCCCCAAAGATATGGAAGAAGTTTCCCGAGTTCTTTCCCGGGCATACGACCTGGTACTGAACGGTCATGAGATAGGGGGCGGGTCCATCAGGATTCATCAGAGAGATTTACAGGAAAAGATATTCCAATTATTGAAAATTCCCCCTCAGGAAGTTAAGGAGAAATTTGGATTTTTACTCGAATCTTTGGGATATGGAGCTCCTCCTCACGGGGGATTTGCTTTTGGACTGGATAGATTGGTTATGATTTTAACTGGGAGTAGTTCCATCAGGGATGTGATTGCTTTTCCTGTGACCCAGAAAGCTTTCTCTCCTTTGACTAATGCTCCCTCAGCAGTGTCAGAGAGACAGCTAAAAGAACTGCATTTAAAATTAGAAAAATAGATTTAATTATAGAAAGAAAAGAAGTCCCCTCTCCCTTTGGGGGAGAGGGTTAGGGTGAGGGGTCCCGACAAGCCGGGACACTCCAGTAGCATAAATCATAATTAAAGAAGGGAGGTGAAAAAAATGAGAAAAGTTTTGGGATTGTTTCTTTTGAGCTCTCTTTTGTTAGTGTTGACCGGGTGTCCCAAAAGGCCTTTAGTTCCACCGGTTGATCAGGCCAGGCTGGATGCAGAGGAGGCCATTGCTTCTGCTAGTAAAGCAATAGACGCTGCTTGGGAAGTTGGCGCTGATGTCACAATAGCAGAGTCTTTACTTGAAGAGGCACGAAGTGCCTTCGCTGAAGGCGACTATCCAACTGCTACTTCCAAAGCCTGGGAGGCAGAGGCAGCTGCAAATGCAGCAAGAGAAGCGGCTTTAGCAAAGGCAATGGAAGAAGGGGAAGTTGTGGAAGAGGAAATTGCAGAGGAAGAGGTGGTAGAAGAAGCACCAGGAGTTTATGTGGTAGGGACCTGGGAGAGAGATAGAGATTGTCTCTGGAACATTGCTAAGAAGAAGAGATTTTACGGAGATCCTTGGAAATGGAAGAGGATTTACAGAGCAAACCAGGACAAAATTAAGGACCCCGATTTAATCTACCCTGGGCAAAGACTAAGTATTCCTTAACCATAATTTTACACCATAAGACTCAGCGCATGAACAAATTTTGCAGGAAAACGCGGAGGTAGGTATCTTACTGTCTAGCAAGGTACTGACCCTGTGGCATAAGTAGAGGTTTGACCGCTGCTTTTTTCCATAATATATTACTGTTATAACAGGAGTGAAATTTGGTTAGTAAAAAGATTACTTTGAAAAGCAATAAAGAAGCGGTTATTCTTTTTGGACAATACGACAACAATCTTCGGCTTATCGAAGCCTCCTTTCCCGTAGAACTTTTCGCCCGAGGAGATACGTTGACCATAAAGGGAAACTCAAAAGATGTTAAAGACGTAGAGAGGTTAATCGATGAGTTGTTGAAAATTGTCCGCAAGGACGAGATTCTAAGAACTCAACAGGTTGAATCTGCTATGAATATAATCCGTTCAACCCAGAGGAAAGAGCAGGAAAAGATTTTCTCAGACGTAGTTTATCTCACGGAGAAAGGCAAAGAGGTTAAGCCCAAGACACTCCAGCAGAAGGTTTATGTTGATGCTATGCGGAATTACGATATTGTCTTCAGTATCGGTCCTGCGGGAACAGGAAAGACTTATTTAGCTTGTGCCTCTGCTCTACAAGCATTAAAAGAGGAGAAAGTTGAACGGATAATCTTAACTCGTCCGGTTGTCGAAGCGGGAGAGAAACTTGGCTTTTTACCCGGTGATCTTTATGAAAAGATAAATCCTTACTTGCATCCCCTCTACGATGCTTTCTATTCCATGATTGGTCCGGAGAAGTTCCAGAGATATAGAAAACAAGAGATTATTGAGATTGTTCCTCTGGCTTATATGAGAGGTCGAACACTGGATGATGCTTTCATTATCTTAGATGAAGCTCAAAACACTACTCTTGACCAGATGAAGATGCTTCTAACCCGTATGGGATTTAATGCTCATGCTGTAGTTACAGGCGATATTACTCAGGTAGACCTTGAAGATAAAAGGTTCTCTGGCCTCATTCAGGTGCAGGGAATTTTGAAGAAAGTCAAGGGAATAAAATTTATATATTTTTCTCAAGCGGACGTTATACGGCATCGGTTAGTTAAGAAAATCATTACTGCTTACGAGGAGTACGAGAAGAAAAACAAACGATAAAATTCTGTAGGCACGATTTCAAATCGTGCAAGATTTTAAGGAGTTTGTTGTGGTCAAGTGGAGACACTTTTTACGGCGATTTTTGATCGGACTTTTGAAATTAACTGACGAGAAAGGCCGGGAGAAAAAGAAAAGAAAAAGAGGTCCTCTTCGTGAAACTCGTGTTTCACCTTGGCTTATAGGAGTGGCTATATTTTTAATTATTTTCTGGATTCTTCTGATAGAGTTTGGGTTTTTCTGGAAAAATATCCTGGGACTCTTCTTATTTATCGGAATTATCGTGGTTATGCTCTCTGTCTATATAAAAAGATATGCTTTAGATCGAGGTGACCATAATTCTTTAACAATTATCGGGTTAATAACAGTTATTATGGTTTTAATTATTGAAGTAATTCATGTGACACCCGAATTATCAAGCTATTTAGTTCCTATAGCTTCAGCGGGAATGTTAATTACAATTCTGATTAGCTCGCATCTGGCAATGGTCGTCGTACTTCTGTTAAGTATTATCTTAGCACTGATTAGTAGATTCAATTTCGACCTGTTCTTTTTCGCTCTGATAGGAGGAGTGGCTGGAATCTTCAGCAGTCTCGATGTGAGGCATCGCCGAGACCTCGTTCGGGCAGGGTTATACATAAGTGGCGCCAATATGGTGATTATCGCGATGATTGGTTTAATAAGGCAAAAACCATTTACTCAATTGGGAGAGAATTTTCTTTGGGGAATTGGCAATGGATTCCTGTCCGTTATCCTGACTATGGGAATATTGCCTTATTTAGAAGAACTTTTCTCTATTACTACCAATACTAAATTGTTAGAATTGTGCGATTTCAATCAGCCTCTATTGAAGAAACTAATGATGGAGGCGCCGGGAACTTATCATCATAGTATAATTGTAGGCAACTTAGTGGAAAATGCCGCAGAGTTAATTGGTGCCAATTCGCTTTTGGCGCGAGTGGGTGCATATTATCATGATATTGGGAAACTGAAAAACCCAGAATATTTTGCTGAAAACCAGGAGGAACTATTAAGCAAACACGATGATTTGACTCCCAACATGAGTAGCCTGATTCTGATTTCCCATGTAAAGGAGGGGGTAGACCTGGCAAGGGGGTACAAATTACACAGGCCGATTATTAATATTATTGAACAACACCACGGCACAAGTCTTATACATTATTTTTATCATAAAGCCATGGAAGAAAACAAGGCCTCTAAAGTGGGAGAGGAAAAATACCGTTATCCCGGTCCTAAGCCAAGGACCAAAGAAGCAGCCATTGTGATGTTGGCAGATGCTGTGGAAGCAACTTCTCGGACTGTAGAAGAACCTTCTTATGAACGATTGAGAAATATGGTAGATAAAATGATTAATGATAAATTTATTGACGGGCAATTGAACGATTGTGATATAACTTTGGTAAACCTGCATCGAATAGCTGAAAGTTTCGCTTATACTCTGACCGGGATTTACCATACCCGTGTGGAGTATCCCAAAAAGGAATAAGGGGAGATGAAGGGATAGTTATCGGAGTCGCTCGGTAGTGTAGGGCTTTATCCCCGCAATGATTTTGGTCGCGTAGGGGCGACCTTTATGGTCGCCCAAGTAAGAATTACGCCCATAAAGGGCTACACTACAGAAAACCTGGCGGATTTGAAGCTCCTGTAACTACCCTTTCATCTCTGGGGTGTTAAAAGGCAGGGGTAGTTTAGTGGTAAAGTTAACCGGGAGAAAAAAAGAGAAACGAATAAAGGGTCTTTTAGTCAGTGTGGTTAATTTGCAAAATAAAGTCAAGATTGATAAAAAGTATATACAGAGGGTAGCAGAAGAAGCAGTCAGTTTAGGGAGTAGAAATAGACGGAAATTGGGACAAAGGGAATGCGAGGTGGGAATAATTTTCGTCAATAACAGTTACATCAAGAGATTAAACAGAAGATATAGGAAGGTTAACCGCATAACTGATGTGATTGCTTTCCCCATGGAAGAACATGGAGAATTTACTCCATCTATACCTTTTTCTTCTTGCCTTTTGGGTGATGTGTTTATTTCTGCAGAAAGGGCAAAGGTTCAGGCGAAAGATTTTGGGCATAGTATAAAGAAAGAAATTACCATTTTAACTATCCATGGCATATTGCACCTTCTAAGCTATGACCACGAGAGGAGAAAAGACGGTCTGGTAATGAGAAACAAAGAGCAGAAAATATTAAACCAGATTAAGGATTTCAAAAAATGAAAATGGCGAAAAGGGATAGTTTATTTATGAGCTTCAATAGAGCATTAAAAGGAATCTTTCACGTTTTTAAGACGCAGAGGAATATGCGTATTCATCTGCTCATAGCGTTGGTTATACTGGTCACAAGTATATTTTTAAATTTGGACAGAAAGGAAGTGATAATTCTTTCCTTCACAATTTTTCTCGTACTAATCACTGAAATGCTCAATACTGCAGTGGAACTGGCGGTTAATCTGATTACAGATAAATTTCATCCATTGGCAAAGACAGTTAAAGACATTACTGCGGGGGCTGTCTTATTCGCTTCTATAAATGCTGTTTTAGTTGGCTATTTGATATTTTTCAGAAAAATGCACACGAGTAGCCATTTTGCTTCTTCTATTTTTGTTAAAATTCAAAAATCTCCGGAATACATTACCGCTGTTTGTTTGGCAGTGATTCTTCTTTTGGTAATTGGTGGCAAAGCTTACTCCAGGCAAAAGGTTCCTTTGAGGGGAGGGATGCCCAGTGGACATACTGCTTTTGCCTTTGCTCTGTCCACAGCGTGTGCGTTTATTTCTAAGAATATCATCTTAGGTGTTCTGACATTAATTATGGCGATTATGATTGGAGAAAGTAGAGTAAGCTCTGGTATTCATACGAAATGGGAAGTGTTTATGGGTGGTTTAATCGGTATAATAGCCACTATATTAATCTTTCAAATATTCAGTTAAGGCAGGTGGGCTCTAATTTTTCTATTGGTATTAGTTTTAGTTATTTTGCTCATCTTATCAAGTTTCTTCTCGGCAACTGAGACGGCTCTTGTCTCCTTAGGAAAGTTGAAAACAAAAGAGATAATTGAAGAGAAGAAATTTTACATTCTCCAAAACTGGCTGGATAATCCAGCTGAGTTAATCAGCGGAATTCTGGTTGGTAATAATATTGTCAATATCCTTTTCAGTGTTCTATTTACTTACTGGGCATTGAAGTCTCCTCTCTTTTCTGATTTGGGTCGGGGTTTGGCGGAGATTCTTATTTTAACAGTGGTTGTCCTTTTAATTCTCTTTTTTGGCGAAATTATACCCAAGACTTTTGCCCACACTTTTCCCGAGAGAATTGTCCTGTTGACATATCGTCCGTTCTTCTTCATTTTTCGCCTCCTTTCACCATTGGTGAAATTTTTTGTAAAGGTAACGGAGATATTCATGGGTATGAAACTGTCCTTAAAGGCAACTAAAATTACCAAACAGGAATTGGAAGGGCTGATGGCCCAGGGGCGAGAAGAAGGGGTGATTGAAAAAAAAGCTGAAGAGATGATTAAAAAGGTCTTAAGTTTCGACCAGATTCCTGTTGAAAATGTAATGACTAAAAAGGCAAATATTGATTGGGTTGATATAAATTATTCCAAAGAGAAATTTATTGATGTGATTGTAGAGACGGGACGGTCTCGTGTTCCGGTTTATAGTGGTAACGTGGATAATATTGAAGGAATAGTTTATGCCCGGGATGTTTTAAGTGCTTTGCAGTCAAAGGGCCAATTGGAAATAGAAGAGATTCTACGACCTGCATATTATGTTCCACCGGGAAAAAAGTGTGATGAGCTTTTCCAGGAATTTAGAGAAAAGAAAATTCATGCTGCTCTAATTAAAGAAAAAGGGAAAATCGTTGGATTGGTAACTATGGAGGATTTGATAGAAGAGATTCTTGGTGAAATCGTTGACGAATTTGATTTAATAAGGGTTTAACGCGGGTCTCTAACTTACCCAAATGAAGGGGTTATCTTGATTTTTATAAAAGTTTTTGGTTTTATTATTGTCTTTTTTTCGATGATATTTTTTGCGGGGAGCGAAACTGCTCTCACTACTTTGCGTCGGATAAGAATCAAAAGGCTTGCAGCTGAAAGAGGCAGAGCAACACGGGGACTTTCTCTATGGCTACAAGACCCTAATAGACTTTTAACCACAATTCTAATTGGAAATGCAGTAGCAGTTATCTTTGCTTCTGTGTTGGCAACATCTATGGCTTTAGACTTCTCTTTTTCATATGGTTGGAGTCAAAAACTAACTGTGGGCTATGCCACTGCGATTATTACCGTTCTCATTCTCGTCTTTGGAGAGATTATGCCCAAGACATATGCCAGAAAAAATGCAGAAAAAATTTCTACCATTTGCAGTGAGCCACTGAGATGGATTGCCAAGTTACTCAGTCCTCTAAGCCAGGTGATAGTTCTCCCTGCCAATTTACTTATTCAGGTATTTGGCGGGAGGAGATTGCAAAGCATTCCTTTGTTTACCACGCAAGAAATTGGGACGTTAATTGAAGTAGGAGCGAGGGAGGGGGCGCTGGATGATGAGGAAAGGAAGATGATTCAAAGTAGCCTGGAATTCGGAGAGACTATCGTGCGGGAAGTTATGGTTCCTCGCATTGATATGCAGTGTGTGGATATGAATGATGAGCGAGAGAAAATATTTAAGAAGATAATAAAGATGCCGTATTCCCGTATTCCTGTTTACAAGGGAAATGTTGACAATGTTATTGGGATTGTATACACTAAGGATTTATTGACAGCGTTGCGGAATAGAGAATTGATTATTATGGAAGACCTTATGCGCCAGGCTTATTTTGTGCCCGAAACGAAAAAAATTAGTGAGTTATTGGAGGAGTTTCGAAAGGGAAGGATGCATCTGGCTATAGTTGTCGATGAGTATGGAGTTGCCGCAGGGTTGGTAACCATAGAGGATTTAATAGAAGAAATCACCGGAGAGATTTTGGATGAATACGATGTTGAACAAGAGACAATCGTGAAATTATCGGACGGAGAGGCTATTGTTTATGCCAAAGAGGATCTGGATAAGATTAATGAGGAGTTAGGTTTAGAATTGCCGGCGGAAGAGTTCGATTCACTTGGTGGATTAGTTGTTGATTTGTTTGGAAGAGTTCCCCGGACGGGAGAAGAAATAAATTTTGGCAATTTGAAGTTTGTAGTGCAGGAAGCCGATAGAAGGAAAGTAATTAAGTTGAAGATTGTAAAAAAATAAAAGCGGGTCGGATAAATCCGACCCCTACATTTATTTATTCGTTGTCGGAGTTCAATTCATCCAACCCCCACATTTATTTATTCGTTGTAGGGGTTCGATTCATCGAACCCGAAGGGAAAGATTATGGAAGAAAGAATTAAAGGATTTGCACTATTTTTGCCGGAAATAAGCGAATTATTGAGAGAGAAGAATTATGGCGAGTTAAAAAAATCGTTAAAAGAAATTCCTCCTGTTGACCTTGCCGAAGGATGGAGCCAACTTTCTCTCCCGGATAGAAATGTTGTTTTTCATCTGTTAGATAAAAGACGGGCTATCGAGGTTTTCGAAGATTTAAGTTTTGGAGATCAAAAAATATTGATTAATAGTTTAGAATCCCAAGAGTTGGGTGAAGTTTTAGATGAAATGTCTGCTGACGAGAGGGCTGACCTGTTCGAAGAGTTGCCCGAGAAGATGGTAAAGAAACTTTTTAGCGTGATGAAAAAAGAAGAGGTTGAAGATGTAAAAGACCTCCTTACTTATGAAGAGGATACTGCCGGTGGTTTGATGACTACTGAGTTTGTGGAATTGAAGAGGGATGTGACTGCCCGCCATGCCATCCTGAAAATACAGGAATCCTTTCGTAGATACCATGGGGAGACAATTCAGGATGTTTACATAACCAATGCCGAACACCGTCTGATTGGAGGACTTTCTTTACAAGCTCTCATCGCTTCTCCCCCCGATATATTACTAAAAGATATTATGTCTCCTGTGCAGGTGATAAAGATTAATGTGAACATGGACCAGGAAGAGGTCGCCAAAATTTTCAGCAAGTATGACCTTTTGTCAGCGCCGGTGGTTGATGGCGAGAATAGATTGTTGGGCATAATCACTATCGACGATATTGTGGACGTAATTGAAAAGGAAGCAACAGAAGATATTTACGGAATGGGAAAGATAAGCAGAGTGGAAAGGGTAGCGGAAATTAATTATGGAGAGGCTTCTGCATTCACTTTAGTAAAGACCAGGGTGATTTGGTTATTCGTTCTATTATTGATTGGGACTTTCGTTTCCGGCAGGTTACTCAAAGGATATGCCGGGATGCTCCAGTCAGTAATTGCTCTGGCTATTTTTATTCCTATGATGATGGACTCCGGGGGTAATGCTGGTGCTCAGTCACTGGCTATGGTCGTGCGTGGACTGGCTACGGGAGAGGTCACAACCGATCAACTGTGGAAAATTGTTAAGAAAGAAATCCTCGCCGGGCTGATGAGTGGAATATTGATGGGGGTTATTGCGATGTTCGGTGTTTTCGTGTTACAGGGCTTTAATCTAAACCTTGCTTTTGCTGTGGGTTTTTCTCTGGCCATGGTGGTGACAGTAGCCACAGTTGCTGGCGCCTTCTTGCCGCTCATATTTAAACGGCTTGGCTTCGATCCCGCAGTGGCAGCTAGTCCTTTTATTACTACTACTGTCGATGCTACCTGCCTAATTATATATTTTGAAGTCGCCAGGCGACTAATGTTCTAACATACTGATAGGAGAAAGTTTGCCATTGTATAACAAAACTGAGGCAATTGTTTTGGGCCAGCATGATTTTGGCGAAGCCGATAAGGTCGTTACTTTTTATACTAAAGAATTTGGTAAACTAAAGGCAGTGGCCAAAGGGGTTCGCAGAATAAAAAGTAGGTTCGGCTCGGCAATGGAGCCTTTCTCACACGACCATCTAATGCTGTATATGCCCCGGAAGAGAGACTTATATATTGTTACTGGCTCAAGAATAATCCGCACACATAAAGAATTGAGGGAAAATCTCGATTCGTTTATTACCGGAAGTTACGTTACCGAATTGGTGAATAAATTAACAGAACCCGAGGAGCCAAATGGTCATCTATTCTCATTAATTTTGGAGGCTTTCCACCAGATACCCAAACAGGATAGAGATATTATAATAGTAATCTTCGCTATAAAATTTTTGGCAGATGCGGGTTATAAGCTCAATCTGGAAAAGTGCGTCTTTTGCGAAAAGCCCATTCCTCTCACTGAGCAAAAAAAACTGAGCATTCAACATGGTGGGATTCTCTGTGCAAAATGTCAATTTCGAGATGTTCAGGCGATGGATGTTTCCTCACTAACTCTTCGCTATCTTAAAAGAATTGGAATAGTTGATTTAACTAAAGTGGAAAGGATAAATATAGAAGCTTCAATTAAGAATGAGTTGAAAAGAATAGTCCATTTTTATTTATCCCACCATCTCCCTGGCAGGTTAAAGACAGAAGAGTTCATGGAGAAGCTAATCAGCAGTTCAACGGTGTAGCTCGAGAGCGAAACTCTGCCTGAATGTAGGGGCGACCCGCCGTGGTCGCCCAAGTAAAAATTACGCCCATAAAAAGCTACACTACTCACATACGAGGAAAACTTATGACTTTTGATGAAATTATAATGAAATTAGAGAGTTTCTGGTCACAGCAGGGATGCTTGATACTGCAGCCCTACGATGTAGAGAAAGGAGCAGGAACATTCAATCCGGCAACTTTTCTCCGTTGTCTGGGACCCAAACCATGGGCTTGTGCATATGTGGAACCTTCCAGGAGACCCAAAGATGCGCGTTATGGAGAAAATCCCAATAGACTGGGCAAGCACTATCAGTATCAGGTAATCATTAAACCCGCTCCCGCAGATATTCAGAAAATTTACCTGCAAAGCCTTAAAAAACTCACTATCGATTCTCGCCAGCACGATATCCGCTTTATTGAAGACGACTGGGAGTCGCCGACTCTTGGTGCCTGGGGGTTGGGTTGGGAGGTCTGGCTGGATGGTTTAGAAATTACACAGTTTACATATTTCCAGCAGATAGGGGGGATCGATTTAGACCCAATTTCAGTAGAATTAACTTATGGGCTGGAGCGGATTGCTATGCACATCCAGAAAAAGGATAGCATCTTCGATGTGGAGTGGTCAGGAGGAGTAACTTATGGCGATATCCACTTACAGGATGAGAAGGAATTCTCAAAATACGGCTTTGATGCGCTGGATATAGAAACTCAATTTAAGCTCTTTGCCATATACGAGAGTGAATGTAAAAAATTATTAGATAAGAAACTAGTGATGCCTGCTTATGATTACGTGTTAAAATGTTCCCATACTTTTAATCTTCTGGACGCCTGTGGTGCAATCAGTGTTAGCGAGCGCACTGGGTACATTGGAAGAATTAGAAATTTATCCCGGAGAGTAGCCAAATTGTATTTAGGAGAAAAAAGTGGTCGATGACCTGTTGTTAGAAATTGGAACTGAGGAAATTCCTGCTACGTATATTGAACCTGCCTTAAAACAGATAGAGACACTTTCTAAGAAGTTCTTTTCAGAGGAAAGGATTCCATTTAAGGAGATAAAAACTTACGCTACGCCCCGCCGGCTGATTCTATTTATGAGAGAAGTTGCCAGGAAACAGGATGACCATATTCGGGAAGTTCTCGGACCGTCAAACAAGGTTGCATTTGATTCGCAGGGTAATCCTACCAAAGCCGCAATCGGCTTTGCTAAGAGCCAGGGTGTAGAAGTGGGAGACTTAGTGGCGCGAAAAATAGAAAAGGGAGAATATGTATTCGCCTTGAAAAAGGAACCCGGTCGAACTACGTTGAAAATCTTACCAAAAATATTAAAACAGATTATAACCGGTATTTCCTTTCCCAAATCTATGCGCTGGCCCCAGAGCGACATAAGATTTGCCCGGCCTATCAGGTGGCTACTTGTCCTTTATGGCACAAACACTGTAAATTTTTCTCTGGGAAAGCTTAAAGCAGCAAGGCTTACTCGAGGCCATAATCTTCTTTCCACTAAGACCATTATGGTAAAAAATATTGCAAAATATGAAGAACTTTTGAAAAATAACCATGTTATCATCGACCAGGAAAAGAGAAAGAAGACTATCGAGAAAGCAATTACCAATGCCATTAGAGAAACTAAAGGTAAGTTATTGGAGGATAAAGAGTTATTGGATGAGGTGAATTATTTACTGGAATATCCCACAGCAGTTTTGGGCCGTTTTGAAGAGAAATACTTGAAACTTCCCCGGGAAGTTCTGATTATTTGCCTCAGGCATCATCTTAAGTACTTTTCCCTGCTCGATAGTGGAGGTAGCAAACTATTGCCCTATTTTGTGGCTTTGAAAGACGGAATTTCCGAATATATGGACAATGTGCGGGAAGGCTACCAGAGAGTACTTACTGCGAGATTAGAAGATGCTGAGTTCTTCTTTAAGCAGGACAGCAAAAGAAAGCTGGATGAAAATGTGGAGAAGCTGAAAAGAGTTGTTTTCCAGGAGGAATTGGGGACACTTTACGATAAGACTCAAAGAGTTATTAAGCTTTCTGAGATAATTGCCGGTTTAACAGATGCAGATTGTAAAAAAGCGACTCTCAGAAGAATAGCACTACTGTGTAAAGCCGACTCAGTTACCGAAATGGTTGGCGAATTTTCAGAACTACAGGGAATTATGGGCAGAGAATATGCCCGGATTTCGGGTGAAGAGAAAATAGTAGCCGATGGAATATACGAACATCACTTGCCTCTGTCAAGTAGCGGAGAGTTGCCACATTCCCTGGAAGGAGCGGTTGTCAGCATAGCCGATAAGGTAGATACCATTGCCGGAGATTTTTGTGTTGGATTTATACCTTCGGGCTCACAGGACCCTTATGGCTTGCGCCGTCAAGCTCAGGGAATCACCCGCATAATTTTGCATAAAAAGCTCGCCTTGCCTCTCGATATTTTAATTGACGAGGCTTTAGGTCTACTAAAGAAATCGGCTCACTTCAGCCGAAAGAGACTGGCAGAAATTTCAGAGGTTAAAAATCAGATTCTCCGATTCTTTCGCCCGCGTCTGGAGTCGATTCTCACAGAAGCGGGAATTAACTATGATGAAATTGATGCAGCACTGGCAGTCGATTTTTCCGATTTAGTCGATGCTGAACTTAGAGCCCGCTCTATCCATAACTTGAGGAAGTCTCCTGATTTTGAACCAATCATTATTGCCTTTAAAAGAGCAAAGAATATTCTGAAACAAGCCGGGGAACGGAAAATCAAGGTTCAGAGTTCTCAGTTTAATGAAAAGGCGTTAAAAGAAGTTGAGGAGAAAAAGCTTTGCGAGGGATTAAATAGAATCGAGAAGGAAACTGAGAAATTTTTGAAAGAGAAAGAATATCAGAGGGCTTTAGAGAAACTGGTGAGCCTGCGTAAGCCTGTGGACGACTTTTTTGATAAAGTAATGGTTATGATTGAAGATAAGAAATTGCGAAATAATCGTCTGGCTTTATTAAACAGGATTGTCGATTTATTCTGTAAAATTGCCGACTTTTCCAAAATAGTAGTAGAATAGTTTGTAGGCACAAATTCAATTTGTGCAGTTTGTAGGCACGGTTTTAACCTGACATTTGTAGGCACGGTTTTAACCGTGCAAATAAAAGGAGGTAGGTTTAAATGGCAGGAAAATATGTGTATTTCTTTGGTGAAGGCAAAGCAGACGGAAAGGCGAAAATGAAAAATCTTCTGGGAGGGAAAGGCTCCAATCTGGCGGAGATGACCAATCTGGGAATTCGAGTGCCAGCCGGCTTTACCATTTCCACAGAAGTTTGCACAATATACTACGAAAACAAGGGAAAATTTCCTGAAGGATTAGAAAAAGAAGTAGAAGAGAATTTGAAGAAAGTAGAAAAGACAATGGGAGCAAAGTTTGGAGATACAGAGAATCCTCTCCTGGTTTCAGTGCGTAGCGGCGCTCGGGTTTCTATGCCGGGAATGATGGACACGGTGCTAAATTTAGGATTAAATGATAAAACTATCAAAGGCTTGATTAAACAGTCAGGAAACAAGCGCTTTGCCTATGATTGCTATCGTCGTCTTGTGCAGATGTATGGTGATGTGGTCTTGGGTTTGAAGCCAGAGGGAAAAGAAGAAGACCCCTTCGAAGTTTTACTTGATAAGAAAAAGAAAGAAAAAGGAGTGAAACTGGATACAGAACTCAATGGACAGGACTTGGAAGACTTAGTCAAAGAGTTTAAGGTATTGATAAAGAAAAGGAAAGGGGTCGATTTTCCGGATGCTCCCCGGCAGCAGCTATGGGGAGCTATTGCTGCTGTGTTTGGCTCTTGGAACACCAAGAGGGCAGTTGAGTATAGGAGAATAAACAAGATTCCCTCTCACTGGGGGACTGCAATAAACGTGCAAACCATGGTCTATGGGAATTTAGGAGAGGATTCGGGAACCGGTGTAGCGTTCACTCGCGATCCTGCTACAGGTGACAAGAGATTTTATGGAGAGTATCTTCTCAATGCTCAGGGAGAAGACGTGGTTGCTGGAACTAGAACTCCCCAGCCAATAAATAAATTGGGAAAGAAAGATAAGAATTCAATTTCCTTAGAAGAGGTAATGCCCAAAGTATATAAGGAACTAGAAGGCATTTACCAGAAAATAGAGCACCACTATAAGGATATGCAAGATATTGAGTTTACTATTCAAAAGGGAAAACTATATCTACTACAAACACGGACAGGGAAGAGGACTGGCTTTGCCGCTGTAAGAATTGCGGTGGAGATGGTGGAAGAGGGATTAATAGATAAGGAGACAGCTCTTATGAGGGTGGAGCCAGGCCAACTGATCCAGCTTCTATCTCCTATTTTTGGACGCAAGGAGAAAGAAGAGGCAATTGGAGACAGCAACCTTCTTTCACGGGGTTTAAATGCAAGCCCGGGAGCAGCTTCCGGTAAGGTCGTATTTGCTGCTGATGAGGCAGTGACTATGACAAATTCTGGTGAGGAAGTCATATTGGTCCGTCTGGAGACCTCTCCCGAAGATATTCAAGGGATAAATGTGGCTCAGGGTATTCTCACTGCTCGTGGGGGGGCAACTTCTCACGCAGCTGTTGTGGCCAGAGGAATGGGTAAACCCTGTGTAGTCGGTTGCGGGGCAATAAGTATCGATTACCAGAAGAAGAAATTTTCAGTGAATGGAAGAGTTGTAAAGCAGGGAGATTACATTTCCATAGATGGTACCACGGGAGAGGTTATCCAGGGCAAAATGTCCACCCATCCTTCAGAGATTGCACAGGTGCTTATTGACCAGACTATAAAAAAAGAAGATTCTCTAATTTTTCAGCATTTCTCTAAACTTATGGAGTGGGCCGACAGCATCCGCAGGCTGGGAGTGAGAACCAATGCCGATACACCTAAAGATTCTAAGGCGGCTCGCAATTTTGGTGCTGAGGGGATTGGACTCTGTCGTACGGAACATATGTTCTTTGAAGAAGATAGAATAGATGCTATGCGGGAGATGATTGTAGCAGATGACATTGAAGGAAGAAGGAAAGCACTGACAAAACTTCTGCCCATGCAAAGATATGATTTTATTGAAATTTTCAAGGCAATGCACGATTTACCTGTAATTATAAGAACGCTCGATCCTCCTTTACACGAGTTCCTGCCTCATACGGATAAAGAGATAAAGAATCTCGCTAAGAAAATGAATGTCCCCTCTGAAAAACTCCAGGCCAAAGTCATCAGCCTTCACGAGATGAATCCTATGTTGGGACACCGCGGCTGCAGATTGGGGATTACTTATCCGGAGATTACTGAAATGCAGGCACGGGCAATATTTGAAGCAGCCTGTGAAGTGGATAAACAAGGGATAAAGGTTATTCCTGAAGTGATGATTCCTCTGGTAGGAGATGTGAATGAATTTGTTAATCAGAAGAGAGTGGTGATGAAAGCAGCCAAAGAAGTAATGGACAAGTATGGAGTTAAACTTAAATTTTTGGTAGGCACAATGATTGAGATTCCCAGGGCCTGCCTCACTGCCGATGAAATTGCCAAAGAAGCAGAGTTCTTCTCCTTCGGAACAAACGATCTCACTCAGATGTGTTTTGGATTTAGCCGGGATGATGCGGAGAAATTCCTTGCAGAATATATGGAACGGGGAATTTTGAAAGACCCTCCTTTCCACACGCTCGACCAGAAAGGCGTGGGAGAGCTGATGAAGGTGGCGATTGAGAAAGGAAGAAAAGGCCGACCAGATTTAGAAGTAGGCATTTGCGGTGAGCATGGAGGAGATCCCCAATCAGTAAAGTTCTGCCATCGGGTAGGAATGAATTACGTCAGCTGTTCACCTTATAGAGTTCCCGTTGCCCGCCTCGCCAGTGCCCAAGCAGTCCTGGAAGAAAAGAAAAAAAGCTCATAGTAATTGACTCGTAGTAGTAAGTCAGTTATACCTTATAAAAAGGATGCTGCATATCGGTTCGTCTTATAAGGAAATTAGAGTTAATTTTTAATTTGAGTGTAAAACCTCAAAGCAAAAAGGGTTTTTAAGAAAAGGAGAGGTAAGCAGGGGCTAAGGGGGTGGGTTTGCTAAAGCGAAAAATCCCCGACGAAAAATCAAAACCTCGACGATAAACATATCCACCAGTATACATCAAAAGTCACCAATTTGTGCCTCTCATGGACACTTTTTAGGCACCAATATAGAAAATCATTTGTAAGATAGGAACGATGCAAATAGAAGAATTTGAAAAAATGGTTCAGGAAGCCCTTGAGGGTATTCCTGACAAATACAGAAAAATTCTGAGAGAAGAAAAAATAGAAATCCTTCCGCGAGAAAATGCTCCCCCAGGAATGAAGGAAAAA
>SDBT01004304.1_pt1 | contig 24223 bp, 21 predicted proteins | sample 2277101 | NCBI WGS metagenome assembly SDBT01 (sample SAMN10404973, study PRJNA504765) | marine sediment metagenome | isolation source: marine sediment core GS10_PC15, 103 cmbsf | place: Arctic Ocean: Southern Knipovich Ridge | collected 2010 | reverse complement strand
CCCCCTCAACCCCTGGCGCTTCCAATCCAAAAGAACCATCCACCAACTCATAAATTTCGGCCGCCGCTTCTACCACCCCCCCACCGGCCGCTGGCTCTCCCCCGACCCCAAAGGCCTCTCCGAAGGCCCCAACCTCTACCAATTCCTCCTCAACGCCCCCCTCCACCACCACGACCTCTTCGGCGAGTTCATAAAAAAACTCAATAATATCCAAGAAATGGAGTCAGCACTCACTATTGATGAAGATTTCGAACGCCGCTGCGGCGGGCCCTACTCTAGAAACTGGACCTACTACCCCGATCGAGATTATTCTAAAATCGCGGATCACCCTATGATTACAGGAGAGATGAGGATATTGTTTATCGGTGGAATAGGTAACACATTTGAAGAGCATAAGGAAAATGTGATCCATCTATCTAAACTTGCTGGAGATATGCCCATACATTCGATATATAATGCCAGCCATAAAATAGTGAACGATCTCATAGAGGCACGAATGGGATTGAATTTGAAAGCGACTACTCCAGCAATACTTGCTTACAAAAATAAATTAGATTTTTTTACCAATTCATCCAACAAGTCTGTATGTTTGGAAATCGACTCTAGTCAAGGAAGCATAATCGGAATGAACTCTCAACTATTACTGCCTAAAAAATACAGAAATAGAACGGTTCAACTTTCACTTGCACCAGGAGCATTTAGCCCACTTGATCTTTGGAAACAATCTTTTAACTATTGTAGTTCACGTGACCCAATACCAAAACTACAAAAAGTTGTTGGCATCATCCCCCCAGCGACAAGAAATATCACCTTCTTACAACCCGAAAAAGGGGATGGTATTGGACACAGCTTAAAAAGTAAAATGTTCATTCCGATTATAGAACAACATGCATCAGAATATTTTGAGGGGCTATATGATTAATTTTTCACGTCTGTTAAGGATAGTAATTATTTTTCTTTTTTGTGCTAATATCTATGGAGGTGACGTGTCCGTGTATTCAAAGCATGAAGTGATAGCAGACCGATTAACTGGTGATGTCGCTAAAGAGCTGTCTAAACTTTATAACATTAAAGCTATCGGATTCGGTGGAATGATGCATGAAGATGTGGAGGAAATGGCTTTGAGCTTCTATTGCTACCGTGAGATGAGTCGTGATGAATATCGGAAGTTGATTATTGACTGTTCTGAATACTATTTGAACAAGATCAATTCGAGTGAAGATTTAAGGCCTCATTTACATAATGTTCCTTTTGATGCTAATAATATCCATTTATGTATCTATGTTTTTTCAAAAGATAGAAATCGTTTCAACGTTGGTCAACTATCATCTATATCTGTAGTGAAGGGGAAAGTTAGATATACCATTAGAGAAACAGAGTTTACAGTAAAGACGACACATAAAGAAAGTTACGAAGAAGCTTTGCAGATTGTGAGAGAACAGCGTAAATAGAACAGTGAAACCAGAGACAACATTTCAGGTTACCAAACACAAGATATGGTTAGTAGAACAATTCACAAAAAAAAAGGCACGGTTCATGAAGAAATTAGCTACATTCTAAGTAGCTATACAATCGAAAAGCTCAATCCTTTTTCAAAAATCTTGTATAAGGCTCTACTGTTAGCCTCCCTACCGATATTGAGCAGTTCCAAACACCCTTTTTTTGATTTATTAAGTTCCTATGTATAAAAGGATTTGTGCTGGAGTCCCAGTAGGATTGGGGGAAACATTGTCTCGGCTTTGAATACCAGATCCCTATATTAGCGCACAAATATCGTTCGGAACCACTATACGGCTTCTTAAGTTACGTATTATCTTTGTACCGTTCATCTATAGGGATGGGATTCTTTGGACCTAGAGCGATCATACGTTGTTTTGCTTTTTCCAATATTCCAAGAGCCTCTTCAAGAGGGAATTCCCAATATTTTTTAGTTGGATGAGGATAAAACTGTATTTTCAGTTCTTCACCTTCATGAGAAATTTCAACCCAACATACTTTTTCATGATATATATCAGCTACGAGCTCTTCTCTATAAGGAACGCTCACAATTGTTATTTCAAATTTATTCATCTCTACCCTTATGGTTCTAGTAAACACCGATTTTTTACCTTTTACAAAACAAACATTTTATTTTAAAACCCACCTTTCACTCACAATCGGTGAAAAATCTGAAACTATAGGTCTGCTATTAACTCTCAAACAGTCGATCAATTCTTCCCCCCATGGAAGAGTGAGGCTGAATTGGTCCCTGTTCTGTCTCGTAATAGATAGGTTGCAAAAACCACCCTCCTTACCAATTACTCCAGGTGTCAGGCTAATGAGAGACCCTTGTGGAAAATAGAATTCTTTATCAATTTTTTCTCCTGATGAGAATGTGGTGAGTCGCAATTTTTCAAAACTTCCAATTCCTTCAAGAGTGATTTTATATCTCGTTGGTCTCAACCTAACAAGGTCTGCTTGAAGTTTTGATTTTCCTGAGCGCATTTCTATAATAATTGGATTGGGAGAAAAAGTTACTGATTGACTAACCGATTTTCCATCCTCAGTTTCTAATGTCCAAGTTACTTTCTCTCCAGGAAGAAACCCTACGCTGCTAGTAACAAGTACCATACCTTTTTCTTGCAGAAACTCTTGAAGTCTGACAAAAACTTCTTTAGTATATTCGCGCTGATGATGTGTTTTTATTAAAACAGGTCTTTCCCATCTTAGGATATAATTTTCAGCTTCTGGTAATCCATGGATCCTTATGATAGTTTTATGATGTCCTGGATTAAAAAATTCTAAGTTGGAATATTTAGCTAAGCTGGCAGTGCTCGCAGCAGAAATCGTTTCATGAGTCAAATGAAAGGTGTCTGCACTTGTCTGTAATGATGTTGCTAGAAAAATAAATAGGCTTAAGCAGCTGGTTTTCAACTTCATAATTAATTCCTTTTTTGGTTTTGATTGAGGAGCAGTTGAAGCGTATGCCGAGTATGTTTAATATTACTGATATGAGTCTTGAACACTGTATTGTCCTCTTTTAATAAGTTCATGGGGGAGCTTTCCTCGTATCGGAATTTCCTCGATCAAAATCCTATTTCCTACTTGGGTAACGCGGCTGGGTAGTTTTTCCACTCCAACTTGTTGGAATAAAGTGCCATAAACATCATAATAAACCACTCTTGATCCAACCATACCAATAGAGAAGGAACCAACGGGGTCCTTCATAACTTTTCGATGCTTTGAGATATCCTCTCCTCTAACCACTACAATGGTAAACTTCTTCTTGTCATGGGCCAAAACCATGTCAAGATGCCTTCGGTTATCTTCATCAATAAATAGAAAATTTCCATGGAGTATTAAGGTCGGCTGATAGGGGGGATCACTTTTTATTAACGAGATGAAGTTTTCAATGAAGACCTTATCGAATTTCATCATGGGAAAAGGATCAAAAGTTCTTTTAGAATATTTTTCTGCATAAGGCAGCTCAAGCCCGGCATCGATGTTTTCAGGGAGAGCCAACCATGTCACAATTTCGATGTCTCTTTTATTGTGATCGCTAGCAAACCCTGAGGTTGCTAGAAGCAAAAATAGTATGTAGATTATGAAATTCAGAGCTATCATTTTCTTCTCTCAGTTTCCTTCGTTTGTTAATAGGCGGTGATGCCGCCTGTTGATCTTCTTTCTCATTCTGCTCGGGTTTTCTCCCTCCCCTCTTCCAGTTTTTCCTCCCACCACGCTGCAACTCCTTCTTCCGTGGCTTAACAAGCAGAGCATCCAGAGAAGGTGAAAAGGATAAGCAGTACGGCCATGATGGTAACTTTGCAATAGCGTTGTGTCTCTTTGGACAGTGCTTCAGGCACCTTCTGAAAGGGGTTTAGATCCCCTGTCTGAGTTCTTAACACAACTCTTAAAATAATTTGTTACAAACACATAACCCTCAGTTTTTTGTGTTTCAATACACTGTCATAATTTGGACATAGAATATATGGCAACACTAAAATATACCTTTTATGGAACAGCGTTTCTATTAATTCACATCTCTTGTCATTACTAGTCATTACAGACTTTCTTTATGCAAGCTTTGATTCCTTCCTTCAAGTTTTTGAATAGACCTTTTTGATCGATTCCAGCCGTTTCATCCAAGCAAATGGGTATGAGGACACTGTTTTCCAGAAAAATTAGCACATTTGAAAGGTTAGAAATCTGGATTCTAATCCCTCAATTCAGTACCCCTGATACTTGTATCTCTGTGATATTCCAGTCTCAACTAGAGAACTCTGTTGAGTAGATCGTGACAACAAGACGAAGGCTCTTTTGTAAAAGATAGATTCTTAGCTGCCCAATGGACTGCATCTCCTCTAACTTCTCTTGAAGATCTATGACTCCCTGATGAATAGACATGGTTTTTCTCTTGGAGTGTGTTTTAACTTTATAAACTTCCCTGCTGCTCTTATCTGCTCAGAATTGAAGATGTCTGGTTATGGATTCTATCTGAAGATCGTCAAGAAGTGAGATTGGTTAGAGAAGTTGTGATGTTTTTGTGTATATTGATATTGGCGTTCCTCCATATTAGATATGCCCGTCCTCTGCATGAGGGCGAGCCGTCGGGTGGTCAGACCTGCGGCTTTTTTAATTTTTGTGTGCTCTTGTGCTATCATGAAGCAGAGCATTACTGAGGGTTAGAGAGTTATATGATGCTTAAAGAATACTTAAAAAATATGGCGTGAGCAAGAGTGCGTTTTCCAATAGGATTGGAAAGAGTCGTGAGCTAATTCACTTGATTGTCAATATGGATCACACGCCAAAAGCTGATGTCACTCAACTGATCGGAGAGGCAACTGAAGGAAAAGTTACAAGATCAGAAGTATTGTATCCCCCTACCTAGATGGAAATCTCAAGTGAAAAAGATTGAAATCCCTTTTCTATCTTCTAATCTCTATTTCTAATGTCTATAAAATCTATAGGAACTGTCATTTAGGAGGAAGAAGGTGAGTAAAATTGCGACAAAATGTGAGTGGGAGGCGCTGAATCTTATCTGCTACCAGTATGATGTAAGGCAAAAGAAGAGAGATGCTACTAGCATGACGCATCGTAGAAACAAGGGGATATTCAAGTGCTGCCAGGGGCTTTTAGAAGGCTCAAGGTTAAGAAAAAATCTTTTGCTACCAGTATGACGCATCGTGAGAAATAAGGGGACAATCGAGTGCTACCAGGAACTTCTAGAAGGCTATTCAGTTATCAACTACTCCTCCCTAGAGGAAGAAGCTCGTAGCTAGCTATATTTTCCCCAAAAAAAGGGTTTTTTGAGAAAGTTAACTAACTCAACTCGTCGAAAGGTGATATTCCTGCCTTTGGATATGAAGACTTTTCAAAACTACATCATGATTAGCATGTTCAAAGGAAAATAATTGAAGGATATTAAGATGTAGACTGTTTAGAATACGCTCATTTGTTCTCAGACACAACTTTCGGTTATACCTTGAAAGAATTGAGTTAATAGGCTAAATTACAAGAGACTAACAATAATTTTCATAGGAGGTTTATGGTGAACTTAGAAGCAGTAGAAGGAGCAAGTACTCTTGTTGAACCGTTTGAAGTTGAGCCCATTTGTGAAGATACTTGGAATGGGCATAACGTTAGGGGCAGTGGTAGCTCCACCTTAGATCCTAGTAAGAAATTAGCCTTAGTGCTACTCCAAGAAAAGATTGATTTTCAAAGTAGCGAAGATATCCGCCTAAATAATTCTTCTCTTCAGAACAAGATTATTTGCCTCAGAGGGAGTGTTAGTGCCTCTGCGGGCGCTGATACAGATGGAAGTGTATCAGTAGAGGGGAATGTTGAGTTTGAAAATGAGAGCGGCGATGTTAAGGGAGAAATTTCTGGAAGTATATCAACTGACACAGATGGGAATACTACTGGAAAAGCTGAAGGGAAAGTGACGATTCACTTCTGAAACCTAATGAAAAAACGCATTGTATTTTGGGCTTTACTGCCAATTATTTTTCTTAGTTTTGCTTGTTTTTTTACATGGGACCATTTTTCAGGTGAAACACTCTACCATGAGCACTTCCCCATAAAATTCACAAGTGCTGATTTACCCTGCATGGAAGTGACCATTGAGAATGAGGGTTACCCTTTTGTCGTAGATTTAGGGTCTAAGTTTCATACCGAACTGGATAAGGTAACTCTAGATAGGTTGCAAAAGAAGCCTAATGGAATGGCTAGTTGGGTCAATATCAAAAGCATTAAGTACACCCTTCCTCAATTTATTCTTCCTCAAATTAGCCTTAAATCGATTGTTATTCATGACGTCAAAGTCGTTGAAACATCGCATATTCAGGATAATACATTATGGTCTCCTCCAGATAATGAAAAACTTATGGGACGTGTAGAACCGGTTGGGTTCTTAGGAAAGCCACTATTTGAGAAGTTAAACCTACTCCTAGACCTACACCATTCTATCATTGTGATATCGAATCAGAAAGATCAACTCGAGAAAGAAGGGTATCATATCCACTCCTACATCAAGGTCCCCATTGAACTGACCAAGAAACATGTCATAGTAAATGCAGAAACTGAGCTAGGGCCTGTACGCTTAGTTCTAGATTCCGGAGCAACATGGACAATTATAAAAAATTCCACTCTGAAAGAAAAAAGCTACAGTGGAACAGAACATGGATTACCCATTTTTATTTCTAGTTTTTTTAAGATGGGAGGGTGCGATTTTGGGAAAAAAAAGATTCATTTTTATTCTTTCCCTAAGGAAGCAGGAAGTATCGATGGAGTGTTGGGCGTCGACTTTCTAAAAGAGCACATTGTCTATATCGATTTCAAACACAAAACAGCTTACATCAGCAAAGATGTGACTCTCCAAGGAGCAGAGCAGCTATAACACTAAGGACTCTTCAATTTCGCACGTATTGGGGACACTATTGAGGAAAAAAAGTCCTAGTAACACCCTACTTTTTGCTCTGAAGTGCGTATACCTAATTATTTTAGCCGGGAGGACTGCCACATGAGGGACAGTTTATATTAGGTGAACTTGGGGTAATATAATATAACCGACCACATGAGGAATTGGAACATTTCATTAAGTGAGCCCCTGAAAAATCATTCTCATCAAGATCGAGGTATATTCCTAAAGTATCAGAAGATAGGGTTGGAATCAGAATGGATTGACCCTCCTCGTTATATAGGTTTATCCCGTGATCAGATAGTTCAAGATAAGCATGGTTCAGATAGACCCTTCCGTTGTTTACTCTATCTATGCTGTTGTTGTATTCTTCGAGAAAATCTGATTGAGTTGGCGTGAGAGATGACGGAGTATGATTTTCTTGAGATATCCCCGGACTATTGGCTAATATGAAAAGACTTAAAAAGATGAGAACTGATTTCATGGAAAACCTCCACTGTTTTCTTAAGCGATTAAAATATGCCATTTATGTCATTTTGTTGCTAAGTGTTTTTTCTTGTGAGCACAAACCCCAAAAGTTATCAGCTTCATTAAACTATACTGAAAAGAGGGTCCTGGAGCAGTTTTTTCATCAGTTGGTTTTTAAAGAGGGTGGGGCGTATACCTTGTTTGGAAACAAACCGATAACATGGGTTCTGCTATCTCCTCAAGTGTTAACCTCTTTAGACTCTGATGCAGTACTTGATCAATTTTTCTCATTTTCTACTAAAGAACAAAGAAGTCTTGTAACTTGGGATGAAGATCATCTGAATGATGGTTGGGAGTGCTGGATAAAAGTTGCAAATCGCTATCCATCTAAAAATTATCTGTTAGTAAAAAGACCCCTTATTTCTGCATACTCCGAAGGCTCCAATCTTTCATGCATTATGTTAGTCAACAAAAAGGAACTGGAGTATGTTTTAAATCATTATCACGATGATTTTGAGCGGGTAGTTGGCAAGCCTTTTAACTCGTTGGAAATGATAAATGAATTGAGCTTATCTGATTCTTACTTCTGGAAAACGATCTTTCGACATGAAGCACTTACTGGGATTGTACTCGGGTATGGGTACATGAATGCATGGGTTTACCATTGGAAGAAGCAACATGAGAACGATGAGGGAGAAAGAGGGGAGTATTTTCGTAACTTATCTCAATCCCATACTAACTTGACAGCTCAACTAGAATGTCCTCTTCCCACCTTTGGATATGTGGACCCTTCAATGCAACAGCATTATGAGCGAGTGCAGAAGAAGATAATCGAAGAGTATAAAGATGTAGACTGTTTAGACGTTACTCTGAGACAGTTCATTAATGATTAATGCAACAATATCTCTATTTCAGCACAATTTTGAGTCTCAAGAAACCAAGAGTATTATAGACTAAAAATTATCCTGCATTGAGATAAATTTTACTAAGTAATTTATATGACAAAAACTTTTCTTAATCACTGGCAGTTGGGCAGCATTTTAGGCAGTGCTTTAGGTTTGCCTGCTATTATTATTGGAGGACAGGTAGCGAGCAAGTATGGTGCTGGCACCGCAATTAGTTCAGTCTTCATTGGAAATATGATTCTCTGGGCCATGGGTATGGGCATAATATCAATGGGAAAGCACGAAAATCACACTGTTCAAAACGTAATAAAATACCTTGGAAAAGGAGGCGGGATTATAGTTTCAATCATTGTGATTATTGCGTTTCTGTCTTGGTATGCTATTCAAATAGAAGGACTTGAAATATCCCTGACCTCTTTCGCTCCCAGTTCCATTGTTTGGAATAATATGTTTGGAATTAAGATTGGGATAGCTTTAGGATTAATGTGTTCTTTTCTCAGCGCATGGAACATACGAATCATTAAATGGTTGTGCGTAATTTCATTACCTCTACTATTAAGTTTTGCAATATTTAAAGTGATAGTAGTTTCAATAAACAACCCAATTAATTTGAAAGGCACATGGGGAATCTCTTTCGCTGGAATTCTTTTTATCATCACTTCATGGTTACCAGGTACAGTGAATCTATCTACTTTCTTTAGGCACGCTAGCTCCAAGGAAAGTAAAATTTTAGGGCTATCTTTAATGACATTTTTTCATATGACTTTTCAGATAGCTGCTGTTTTGTGTTCTATTGATAGCTTGTCTTCTATTTTCAAAGATATATATTCAACCTTTCAGCAATGTCTTGCAATTGGTTTTGCTGTACTTTCATTTTTTTGTATTAACCTGGTAAACATCTATTTTGCTTCAGTGGGTTGGGAGACTTTTACCCATGGCCATAAGGGCGTTTTAAATTACATCGCTACTGGTTTCTTGGGAACATTGTTTTATATTTTTCTGCCTAATCTCCGATGGGTAACTCCTGTGGAAGTGGCAATAGCAAGTTTTGTGATAACTTTAGGAATAATACTGCTATTAATGTTTCTCATGAATGATATAGTGAAACCTAATCTACATTATAAAAGTGGAATGGAGAAGGTATTAGCAACTATTTGTTGGTTAACAGGATGTGCTGTTGCTGTTGCTGCTCAAACTTTTTCTTCGAGTTCGAGTTACCCAGTAATTTTTGGAGGAATTGCTACATTTATTTCGTTTTTGATTGTTATTTTCTTTCAAGAAACTATTCAATCAATCAAAACCATCATGAAAATTAATTCGAAAAACATTTGACTTTCTTAAGTTCCATGAATAAAAGATCGTTAATATTGGAATTTTCCTGAATAATATTTCCAATGCTGTTGCAGTATGCGTGAGCTAGAAAAAAACGGGAAGCGTTCTTAGTACAACAACCCCATTCAACTGCCTTTGTTTTGTAGTATTTAAACTCTTTGTCTTCAGTTTTTTGAATTATAAGTTCTTGTGGAGCATTGATATTTGGGTATTGTCTATGGTTCGCTGCATAAGCTAGCATCAAATTTACTGGGCCACATTCTGTCAGCTCCTTAGTCCATTCACTTATTGATGGAAGGTTTCTAAATTCTCTACACGTGCTCCCGAGAAGAACAATTGCTGGAGTTGAGATATTTAGAGCCGATGGTGATACTAATTGATATCCTGACGGAGTAGGCTCAAAGTATAGAGAGACTTCTTGTTCTATCTCGTAATTTCTATCTATACTTTTTAGTTGGGCTAAAACTACGATGGGGGTTTTGTAGGCTAGTGCCGCCTCCATTAAGATACGTGTCATCCAAAAGCAGGGCAAGCATTTTAGATTTCGATGATTTACTACAAATCTTTCTGATACCATCTCCTTTAGGTCTTGTTCTGATTCTGAATGATCAGCTAATTCTTGTACAAACCGGACTGAGGCTTCGGAAAGCTTTTCTCTCAGCTTTTTCACCAACCTATCTGCAAACATAGATCCAACTTGGCTAATTTCTTTGATTTTTTTGGTGTCTGTATATTCATTTTTTATAAGAGGAGTTTCTTCTTTAATCGGTTTGAGTATTTTTACTTTTGTGAGTAGATAAGATTGGACTAAAAAAAGCTCATTGGATGTTAGCTTGATCTCAAGGTTCTCTTTTTGTAGTAAAGCTTTTAAGGAAGCCTCCTTTTTGACCAAATTAGCGACATCGTTTAGATATGCTCTGCATTTTAGGTTTATTAAGCGAACTCTTGGTAAAAGTGTTGGGTAATTAATAGGATAATTAGTGAGAATAAGAGCGAGTTTAATAGCCCTAATTTGACAGGCATTTTCCCCAACTAGTGGATCAAAACTTTTAATATCTTGACTGCTTAATTTCTCTAAAACTTGTTCGAGAGATGTTACAAGCAATAGATACTCTTTCAACCCATCACTTAACCTTGTCCCTATCTTAACCTCAGGATCATAGGGTAGCAGTTGGCTTAGGAGAAAATTTCTTTGATATGAAGAAAGGGAAAGGACCTTTCCTCCTAGATCTGTTTCTTTTTCGATTGTAGCTAACTGATTGATTTCTAATGACATCACCCTAGAACCTTGCCTTGTTTCATTTCAACTCACTCAACTTAGGTGAAAGATATAGCTTAATCGATTAAAAATCAAGCAAGATAAGAATATTTATAATAGAATTAAATTAAAGCGTTTGCAAACTAGTAGCTTAACTTTTTATTTTTTATTGATTTTATACAAGAGTGAATTTCTTCATAAAAGAGTACTAAGATAAAAGCAAAAGCTGTTACGGAAATTCCAGTGATAAATGCAGGAACTTGTGTTTTATGTATATAGAATTCCCATATAGATATCAAACTCCCAAGGAACCAACATCCTGCATTAACATGTTGCTCGAGAGGGCGGCTTCGATGTTTTGTCATCATGGTTGCTAAATATCCCATTAAAAGAGTAATCCCTAGACATCCTATGATGCAATTAGTAAGTTGTTGAATATATTCCATTACGGACAAACTTTGCATCAAGCCAAAGCTTAATGTACCTATTAAACCGATGATTACATAGCCTCTAGCATCAGCAAATTTTGGTTTGATAATTTCCAATACAGCAGATGCAAAATAGATATTCACAAGGTTGATACATAAAGTTGTTATTGTAATGAAACCTAGCACAAGGACAAGGTTTATTGTCCAACCAGTATGAGCTGAATAAGGTTTGAAAAGTACAGAAGCTGAGTCCGAAAAGTTAAGCCATAAGCTACCAAATTGAAAAACTGCTACAAAGATGGTCATAAGAGTTAGGGCTAAAATAGCATCTGGCCGAGATCGTGCATGTCTGAAAAATGTTGGAAGGTTAATAATACCCGGTAAAACTACAATAATAACCACCATTGTCGCTGCGAATAAGGATCTCCATTCTATGTTGAAGGAAATGGTTGACGGTCTTTCTGTAAAAATGGCGTAGAGCAAAAAGATAAAGAACAGAGGGAAAGAAATTGTGCAAATCCATTTGATTACTTTGATGCCTCCCATTGATAAAAACGTTGTGATGATTGCCAAAGAGGCCATAATCTCTAGGCTGCTTTTTAGACTCCAGTCAGGATGGTTTTGCATTAATGTGTTTGAAGTAGCCATATCCGTTCTTAACTGTACCGTAAACCAAGAAAGAAAAGCTAAGGCTAAGACAGCAGATGCTGCACTTGTGGCATATTTCCCCAAATAAGACTTAACATTTTCAAGAGCATGTTTTGAATGTCCTATGTGTTGGTTTTCTTTATAAGTCATGGAAATCATTACCAACCCAAGGCCCCATAAAATTAGATTTCCAATGCAAATTGCCAACAGTGTTGCACCAGGGCCAAATTGATTTACAAGCTTGTGCCCAATTAAAATTCCTGGTAATCCGAGAGCAGACCCTTGAATGACTGCTAGTTGCCAATAATTCTGTCTATCATAATTGAACATATTTGTGCACAAAAGCGAGGTGGTTTTTTTTACATTAATATATTGGTTTCAAATAGGTAAAGGTCTTTTTACTCTTAATATCCCTATTTTCAAAACTTTGTCCAGTAACAAAGAAACCTAACGACAAGACAAAGGCTGTTTTTCACAAATAGAGATTAGTCATTGCTTCACAGGGAATGAAGCACGAAGGTAAACTAGTTAGAGTGTCTTTGCCCGCTATTTCTTGCACTTGTTCGTGGTTTGCTAAAAAGATGTGAGATAAACAGAACAAGAATGGATCTCGCATTGAAACGCCATTAATTTTTGCATGATTTTTGAGGATAGCTTTTAGACAATTTTCATTTGGTGTAATGGGTGTATTATTGAAGTTTGAGTCGTATGTGACATTTGGGAATTGGGGATAGTGTATATCACACGCAAGGATGAGGCTGGGAAATTGATAGATCCATGGTTGGTTATGCATTGATACACGATTTTTATTTGATACCTTGGGAATTGAATATCCACCAAAGACAATTATAGGATCAATTTTTGTCTCTTTAGTTTCATTTGTGGTTTTTGTAGACAGTGGTACTAACTGTCCTCTTTTATTCTTTCTAATCAAAACGATATGTCGATCCTTACATCTCATAGTCTTGGCATCTATGATATCATTTAATACAGCAATTGTTGCACCGATGTGACATAGGTATGCTATAGAGATTTGCATAGAAAACAAGCAAGATGCGTATTTAACCCCTTTTTTATCGGTACGTAAGTATGGTAAGGTTGCATAGTTACCCCATGTGCTAATTGAAGTTTCACCAATCCAAGGATAATTCTGAAGCTGTTCCAAATAATGACAGTAGCTTTCTGAGACAATATTTGAAATTTTCTTTTGAAGGTTTTTAATTAAGATTTCGCAAAATTTTGTTCCTATATTGGCTATTTTTTTTAGTTTACGTGGAACTGTACGCCTTCCTTTTGCAGGATCGATTTCTACGATGTAAGTGAGGGTGTGTAAGCTCATTAAATCTATTAAGGGGCCTGGAACTTTTGAAATAAATTCTCTGAAGTTTTGACTATTCTGATTGTTTTTGAAGTCTTCTAATACTCTAATTGATTCAAGTCTAATCAATTGAAGGTCAATTTGATTTGTTAGGATGATTAATCCTCTTGCTAAGACAGATAATCCATGGCAGCAGTTTGAAGTGGTCTGAGCATCAAAATTGGTATATTCCTCATGAATACAAGATTCTATAGTTTTGGTTAGTAAGTAGTAAAAAACGAGTAGGTGCTCTTCATGCTTAATGTTACTTATCCAAATTGATTTTGTATAACCCCATGGGTCATGGAGTAATAATGAGTCTTGAGGAATGTTGGTATTTAGGAGAGTAGAGTTCATCCTTGTCTCTGTTGTTAATGTTTACTACCTAAGATAACGTGAAAAAGAAGAAATAGTCAAGATTTTATAAATTTAATTTATTATAGTTTAATAACCTGTTTGTAAAAATAATTAGAGGAACTATTAATAAAATTACCAACCAAGAAAGTAAAATCTGTTGAGAGAGGAAAGAGAAAATGATCATCGAGGCTATCCAACTTGAAACATAGATGCATTTCTCAAAAAGAATTGGGCGCCTTTTTTGAAGAACTCGAATTATCCAACCCACGATGAATACAAAACACAAACTAACCTCAGCATTATCTATCCATTCAATAGGAGCATCTAAGTGATTTATTTTTAATGGACTTATGAAAATAGCTGTAAGAGATAGCCCCAAAATAGCATATTCCTTACTTCCCAACAAAAATTTACTAAAGCGTTTGGGGACTAAAACCTCCCACCCAACAGAACATGCATAAATGTTAAAAACATTCGCACAGATCGTAGAAATTAGTATGAGAATTGGAAGAGAAATTTTTGAAAGCAAATGTTTGTGACTGTTTATGTTTTTAATTTGAACAATTAGTTCTGGGTTTTCAATTATAATTGATCCAAAATAGAGAGCGCATACACTTAAGATTAAACTGATAAGTTGTATAAGTGTCAACGCTTTAAAGGTATCTTGCTTTGAACGGCTGTGTCGAAAAAACGTAGGCAAATCAACGGTTAACGCGAGATTAACACCTAGGATTAAAACTAATCCAGAAATAGATACGCCAGAAAATTTTTGAAAGGGTATATTATGAGGAATTATTGCGAAAATGCTTATGAAAGAAGCGAGTAAGCATGGAAATGAGATTAATGAAAGCCACTTTATTAATTTAATGCCAAATGCACAGAATATAGTACTTAAGCAACCAACAATTATGCTGTATTGAGTATAAAGGTCTATTTTGGGACCCTCGTTGAAAGGCCACAGATAAAGTAAAGATCTCGAACTAAATTCGGCTTGTCGATTGAACCATAGAATAGCAGAAACGAGAAATACTAGTCCGGCTAATCGACTTCCCCATTCACCAAGGTATTCTTTAGCAAGGTCAATTGCACTTTTTCTCTTATTGTAACTCATTTTTATGATTGCATATCGGATGATCCATAAAATCAAATTACTTAGAATAATTGTTGCTAATGCATCTAGAAAACTGTTTTTTTGAATTAAGACAAGGCTTGTTGACAATACAGGAATGCTAATTAGGCTGGTTAATTGAATCGCGGATAGATGCCAAAATGATTGCTTAGTGTCGGTTAGATTCGCTTCGGGGGTATTTTCTAAAGCTTCCAATTTCTGAACCCTTTGGATTTCTATTGATTACTTTCTTTTTGTTAGTAAGTTCATTCTACGGATTTTTTCAACGCAGTCTAGTTTTTCTGGCAACGTTAGCTATCATATGCAGGTACGCATCAATTTTTTCTTAATTATTCTTACGATACACTAGAGTAAAAAAAATCTAAACAGGATATATCTGAATCTTTCGGTTGCCCTTAAGCATAGCTGAATAGACTTAACTTGTACAAAGTCAAACAGCAGTAGAGTACGTTAGATTGTCCATGAAATGTCTTAGTATATGTTGACGTTACTGGGAATTCTTTTGCCTTTTCTCTTAACATCGGTTAGTGTTTCTTCTTCGAGATTGGAGAATGGCTATGGGAATCTTTCGTTTCTTTTTGATCCTTTGCTTGCCAGCCTTCTTATTAAACCCCATTCCATCTTTTTCTAAAGAAAGACCCGATGAACTGATCGATTTGGGAAGAGAGATTTTTATCCCCAGAGACGTTGTGGGAAGGATTTGTCCTTGGGAGTTATTTGGGGTTGAAAATCTATCAATCGATAGATACTTTGGTTTCATCGAGTTACTTGAAAATGAAGCGTTTTTGGAAACTCTGACAGGGGAAGAGTTTGATGATGTCGTTGAATTTGTTATTTCGATGGTCAGGTATAGCGTTCCTGAGGACGACCAGGAACTAAAAGAGAGAATGGAGGATGAAATTGACGAGCTTCTTTTCATTCTGGAAGATGATGAGAGGCACGAGCAACAAGCTCTCTATTCAACGATCAATATTCCTCTTAGACATGGAGACCCTCAGGTTGTTTGTCTTAAAGGGTGGTGGAGTAGAAAGTATCATCATTTTCGTCACTGGACGCGAAAAAACAAAAAACCTCTCATTATAGCTGGTGTAGCGGCTGGAGTTGTTGTTGTAGCTGTCCTTACAGGAGGTGTGGGAGCTAGCTCAGCTGTGGCAGTTGGTGGTGGCTTAGTCAGTGCGGCTTCTAATGATGATCATCCAAAGGCTCCACCTGGTGTCAATAAGGCAGGAGAGGTGGTGTTTCAGGACGAGCTGTTTCCTCCTGCCACTCAGATTGCAAGTTCTTCAAGCTTAATTATGCCCACTTTACCGCTTGATTCTCCTGAGGCAGAAAGTATTATGGAAACAAGTCGCGAGCTTGCTGAGGCTACGAAGGTTGAGCTTGTAGCAGCCGGATTAGATGCACTACTCAATGTTACTGAAGAAGAGTCAATTGAAGAACTCAAAGAGGGGGTAAGAGAAAGGAACTCTCATATGGCTCATTCGGCTTTGGAGACTCTTGCGGAAATAACAGAATACTTCCTTGAGCTGAATCCTTCTTTAGGACCTGAAGATCTGGAAGCATACCTAGCGTTTATAGATGAAAGACATGAACTGATCGATGAGCTTTTTTTGACTGGTCATGCTAGCCTGGATGGGCTCTCTGCAGAAGAGCGGGCTCTCGTCATCAAGGAGCATTGCTCTGGAATGCAAGTTGGGATTCTCCCTGTTCCAGGAGTGGGACTTGTTAAGGTTGCAGGACGAGTTGTGGCTGCGGCTGCAACGGAGGGTGCACTAGGTGGAGTATGTTCATAATACGTGTAAAAAGTACTCACTTTGGATTTTCCTCACGCAATTTAATCGACGTTGGTCTCAAGGCTTCAGGCTTATCTTCCATGTCTAATGTATACTGACCAAAACGCCGGATATGCTGTCTTATATAAGGACTCAGCTTGCTAATTAGCTTGGGAGTGACAGGTTTACCTTCTTCTATCATCTGATTTAAGACTTTGGTTAAATCGACAATGTTGCTCAACATGATTGCGTTAGCCACGAGATTCATGTATTTAAGCTGTTTTTCTTGCTCTTGTGGATCCCCACTTTTGAATACCGGACCTCCGAAAGAGACCCAATCCAAAAAACTATTGAAAGATTCTATTTTAGTCGTCTCAGCTTGAATTCCTCTTCTGAAATTAGGATCAGAAATATATTGCATCAAGAATAAAGTTCTTTCAACTCTTCCTACTTCTCGAAAAGCTAGATAAAGCTTGTTTTTCCTGTTGCGCGTTCCTAATTTTCTTAGAAGCATTGAAGGAAGAACTTTACCTGCTTGAATGGACAAAACAACCTGCATCATATCCTGCCAGTGCGTTTCGATTAGATCCCAATTTACTGTCTCTGTAAAAAGCTGATCAATGTTATGACAATGGAAGTTGTGATCAGGACGATAAAAAGTGACATCATTCCACGTCCGCATGCGTGGCATGAGCTTCGTCCCTAAAAAAAGAGCTAACCCAAAAACAGGTTCTGATTGACCATGTGTATCAGCATGAACCTTATCAGGTTGAAGGTCAGACTTATTTTGAAGTAAGCCGTCGAAAATATAGACTGCCTCCCAAACTCCACAGGCAATAAAATTACTAAATAGGGCCACATAAGTATCTGAAATATGATGATAAGCAATGCCTCCATATCCCCCATAACGTATGTGTTGCTCACCCATCAAATTGTTTTCTCTAAGTTCGATATGGGTCCCATCTGCTATGGCAGCCTTCCCTCCTCCCCAAAACTTAGGAAGCTCAAAGCGAATGTATTCATTGATAATGTCATTGAGTGCTGCCTCTAGTTTTTCTGTATTCACATGACCTGCATTGACCCGGCGGAGAGTCTGATAGTTAATCATTGATGGGACATGGTGGGCTGTTTGGCTAGGACCCAGGTTACATCCATACCCGAAGATCGTTAAAAGATAACGCCTGATGGTATCTGAAATCTTAGGTTCAGACCCTGAAGGCGGCCCAAAATTTCGAGTATATCCTGTCTAATGGTCTGTATATTTAAGGATGTCAAGTAGATGTCTCTCTGGCATCTTGGAATGGATGGTCTCTTCAAAAGCTTTTAATCCCTCTAGCAGAGGTTCTGCTTTTTGTCTTTTGAGGTGAGGGATTCCATTAGAATCGATTGTTAATTCAGAATTCTTGGGAAAGCTACGATCTACTTCTCTAATCTTATCAGCAAGGCGCGTCCGCAATTTGATCACAAAATCCTGGCTATTTATTGGAAGATTTACAGTTTTACAATACTCATTTAGGCGTTCCTTGCACTCCTTCCAAGGTAGTAGTTGTGTACGATAATCGGCATATTTTTCAGAACCTAGAACGAATACATCTCCGCATTGTAAGCTATGAGCCAAATAGCTAAAGACACATACTTCTAGGGCACGTCGGTCTAATAGAGTTTTTCCTTTTTTACGCTTCTGTATAAAGTAAAACCATCTTTGGCTGGTGAAGCTGAGATCAATTTCAAATGAGAGGTATTTTCGATAAGCCTGACGATGCTTTTTTACAAAGTCCAACGCCTTGATGAGATGCTGATCTTGAGTCGTTGAAACAATCTGAATTAAGTCGAGCAATTGGAATAAAACAGCACGATGCCTTGAATGAACAGGCCATAGAAGAGAATGATAATTATTGTTATGGTAAGCAGACACTTTTTCGTAAAGCTCTTTTAAGGAAACCACTCCTCCTTGTTTATTGAGAATTTCGCGTACCTGATGGCCAAATGTTTCATCCAGTACTTCTTCTTTAACTTGGTCAAGGACTTCTCCTAGAACGGAGATTAATGACTCTTCCCAAGCGGGGTGTTTATCTTGAACAATGCGCAGATCTTCTTTAGCAGCATTTTCAGTCCGCCTCATCCGTCTGAGGAACATTTCAATCAAAGCATCGATTGTTTCCATCTGAGATCTATGAAGCAAGCACAGAAGTAAGGTGAATTTTTTACCCTCATGATAGACTCCACGGATGTCGCCAATAGCATAAGCCTGAGCTTCTGACGCAAACTGACGGATCTTTGTGTAAGAAATTTCTCTAAGAAGAGAGTCTGGATTCAAGATGTTTTTTATCCAAGACAACCGTTCTGTCCACAATCTAATATGACCCAATGTAGGAGTATTAGGTACTTGCTTGAGACGGGTGAAATCACTGAGCTGCTTGTCTTCAGAAACGATGAGCAATTTTTTTAGCGCATCTTTTTGTTCGTCTGTAAGGTTCTGAGCAACACGTTGGAAAATTTTATCATGCACTTGGGTTCTTAGATGATTGGTTAATCGATCTAAAGTGCTGAATGCAGGAAGTTCAATGTTTTCCTTTACCAGCTCTTCTATTGCCACATTGATTAGGTCTGCTGGGTCGCTCATGGTATAGGCAGCACTCGTAATGACCTTTTTCACGTGGTCAATTCCATCTTCTGCATAGCTTTTACATTTGAGATACTTACGTATTGTTTTCTTGTAACGAGAACGTGTTGGTTTTTGCTTGGAATCATCAAGCAAAGACAATTCTTCTTTTAATCCCAATAGTTTAGAGATATGACTTTTGATTTGAGGAGGAAGGGTTTGAAGGTTGGGAAAGTAATTTAGCTTCTGACGGGTTTTGAGCAAAACAGCAAAGCTCAATCGTTGGCGTTTTCCATTCGAGTTTTGATATACAAAATCCAATTCTTTTCGACTTAAACTGTAAAAGGCGAGAAGCTCTTTTTCATTGAGCTGCTTTTTTAAAGAAGGATAAGCAGTTCTCCTAATAGAAACCATAAGTGCCTTTCTCAAAACACGAGCGTTTAACAAGACACCATTTTGAGCGTGTTGATTTTTTTATCTATCTAGGTAAGGATTGTTTTGCTTTATCATCTCAGAAAACATAAATTTATAAGCTCATTAAAATCAACAATAAATAAGATGAGGCCTAAAAATGACGGGACGACCTCTTGGTTATGCACGAGTCAGCAGAGATGACCAAAACCTGGAGCTCCAGATTAGTGCTCTTAAGTCAGCGGGATGTCAAGAGGAGTTGATTTTTACTGATAAGATCTCTGGAGCTAAGGCCATCCGTCCGGGGCTTGATCAATGTTTGGAAGAATTGAAGAGCGGTGACACATTAATCGTTTGGAGGATAGACAGGCTTGGAAGGTCGATGTCTCATCTGGTTAAGTTGATTGAATCGCTGCGTCAAGATGGGATCAATTTTAAATCGATTTGTGACGGTGCTATTGATACGACGACAGCCTCTGGAGAGTTGATCTTCAATATTTTTTCTTCACTCGCTCAGTTCGAAAGACGTCTTATTCAAGAGAGAACACGAGCAGGACTTTCAGCGGCACGAGCTCGAGGAAAGTTAGGCGGAAGGAAGCCTATCCTCCCCAATGACCCCAGAGTCAAGACAGCAAAGAGGATGCACGAAGATAAGTCGATAAAAATTGATGAATTTTGCAGCACATTGAGGATTTCAAGACCTACATTGTATCGATATTTGAGCCTTAAAAAATATAAAGCTAAATAATATTGAAGAGTAAAGGGTAAAGGTCTATCTTTGTTGGAGAAACACTCCATTCCTATGGATGGAATTAAGAAAAATTAACAATTATCAATACCAATGGAGGATGGATCATGAATCCATTAGTACCCAACTCACAAAACTTTTTTTTCCAACATCAGGATATGCAACCTGTCAATCCCGAAGAAGATCCATTACAGAATCAACAAACAAATATTGAGTCAAAATCCCCAACAGCTCCTTCCGCTCAAGACAGTTCGGATGAAGTAGTTTTTTGGGATGGAAATCCAATAGATTATAACTCGCAACATCAGAATATGAGGCGCGTCGGGGAAAACCAATTACAACGTCAATACCTTGATGATGATACAAAACCTGCGTCTACTTCCAGCTTCTTTGAGAGTTTTGATCAAGTGTATTCAACGGGAGAAATAGCAGGGCCCCGTCAGAGAATTTTTGAACCAAAATGTCCTATTGCACCTGAAATTACCTTCTCAGACTACCATGAAAAACAGAGAGACTCTCTCCCTGACATTGCTGATCCTCTTCCGGATCTCACAGGATCCTTCAGAGGAAGAAAAAAAGTTCTTGAGCAACTAGAAAGAGAATTTCAAAAGAAAGGGTTAGTCATAGCCACTCCAATTACAGGACCAAAAGGGATAGGGAAAACCCAAGCAGCCTTGCAGCTCCTCAAGCAACTTCATCAAAAAGAAAATTATGATCATATTGTTTGGATCTCTGCGGAGTCAGAAGAGAAAATATTCGAGAGCTTCATTTATCTGGCTAACGAACTGGAAATAGGAGAAGGGAAAAAAGCGTCCTCTAGAGTTGCTCTACTAAAAAACCACTTAAGGAAGAAATATTGCTTATACGTCTTCGATGATGCTCCAAATTTTGAAAGTATCAAAAACCATCTACCTAATCTCCGTACTAGACGAAGTCACATTCTCATCACCTCTAGGAATAGTAGAGGCTGGAACACCGGGCCCATCATCCTCTCTAGTCTTGCTAAGGCAGTGGCAATCCCATCGATTGCTTTTGGGGCCGAAAAATGGGCCGAATACTTTGGAGACGTAGGGGTCGAGCCTCCTCTTCCTAAGGACATCGATATAATCCTAAACAGCCCCTGTCCCTACTGGAATGGCAAGAGAGTAAAAGAGACGCACATGCTGGTGCTCATACCCAAAATCGTCAATGGAAGGTTCCTGACGCTAAATACACTGCAAGAGCTCGTCCAAAAACCGAAACATGGGAATGCCACTCACCTTATATACTCTAGAAGATTTGTCCAAAAAGAGCTCGGAGACCAGTCTATTTCTAAGTCGTATTGGGCATTAATAATAAAAGACGTACTTCCCAATAGCAGAACAAAGAGCTATTCAGATTTCTTTGGAAGAGGTGTCTCGACGCAACAAGCGCTACTCAAGAGACATTATGCCGTTCCAGGAACCTTAGAAATGGTGACAGGCATCTTGGTGCATTATGTTCAAAGTGGAGAGAAACTGTATTCTGATCGTCCCAAGACCTTCACCCGCTGCAAAGAAAAGGTCGAGGGATACGGCTTGGTGGTTGGTTTGTTTGGGGATTCTGGCCTCCGCGTCCACATCAACCACAGTGACGGCAGCTTCGGCCACACCGGCCTGGGTGCTCTCCGGAAGTTCTGAGCGTCCAGCCTTGGCTGGGATATTCAGTGGGAGAATATAAAAATCCCACCGGGGCAAAAGGTAAAACCCCGTAACTTGGATGGCAATGGAGTGGGAAACCAAACCATTGAAGCCCATTGATAAAGCATCCGATAGGGGATGTGAGTAAGATACCGGGCTGCAACGGAAGTGAACACATAGGTAGCCTCTTTACGGAGATAAAATCTGAAGGCTGAACTCTTAGAACTTGGGTGAAAGCAGTAAGAAAGCAGCGAAAAGACCTGAAACGCACTTTCTCTTCAGCGGGGTGTTAGTGGCAGCACGGTATCAAGGATATCCTAAGCAACTGGAGAAGCCCTCCTCGTCCCAGGAAGAAAGATCTTGGAGCAAAGGTAGATTCTATAACTGGAGACAACAGGAAGTGAATCGAAAGATGAGAGGGTGGCGGATAGGTCCGTAGTAGCGATGAGACGGGGTAATGCCCGAGGAGCAAAGGGACCTTACTAAATTTAAATCTTTCGATAAGAAAGGAGGCAAAGGCGATGATAAAAACGCCAATAACTGCAAGACTTGAAAAGAAAGATATACACCAAAGTGAAGACCGAATTTCAAAAGGAAAAGATGGAGTAAGGAAACCTGGCAAAAGACAAAGGCCCCAGAAAGTCTTACCTATTGGATAAGTCCAATAAGCTTTGGTAAGAAGAAATTAGGAAAGCGGAGTGCGGGAAATCCGCACGCTCCGTTTGAAGTGACGGGTGATGGAAACGTGATCGAAAAATGCGCGCGCCATCGTCCGACCCTACAGCTTGAGGTTTGGTGCTTGGAAATTTAGGTTCTGGAAATAGTCTATTAAGTCCCTTCCAGGGTGCCTTTGAAAAATGAAAATAATTTATCGATTATTAATTGCTTATGAACTTGAAAAACTAGATTATACCTTTTCGAGGCGTTGTGACAAAAGACCCAAAAGACAAAGTGAGCGAATTGATAATCATTGATTTTCAGATGCTTGCGATTTACTAATTATTAATCGTATTGGAACTTATCAGAGAAAACCCATCGGATTTTCAATTTTCAATCATCTTGATTACAAGTAGTTTAAAGATCAAGTGAGTACTTTTTACACGTATTATGCACATACCCCTAGGTGGTGCTATTATTGGAGGGGCTTTGACACAGCCTTCTGGTCCAGATGCTCAGGCGAGCGACTTTTCTATAGATCGTCTTCTTGAGGCAGGAAAGCAACTAGATAGAGGTGGACTTACAAAAGCTGGAAGGGCTTTGTCAAAACATGGAGGAAGGATAGATAGTGTTTTTCCTAAGCCTGTTGGGACTCCAGAGCAAATTAATGATCAAGGACAGGAAATTTTGGAGAAGATTTTAAATGATCCCCATGGGAAAATACATAGAATGTCAAATGGAAGCGTTAAAATTTTTACTGAAGATGGAAGAGGCATACATTTTAAAAATAATGGGGATTTTATAGGGTTTATTGAGAGTCAATATGAGTAAGAGATTTACAATTGAACTGTCTAGTAATTTAAACTTTGAAAGAATGGTTGTTTATATTAGTTGTGGCGATCAAGAGCTTTTTTTACTTAACTATGATAGGGGCATAGATAATATAGAAGTTGAAGTGCTTCCAAATACCATGAACAAAAATATATATATGTTTTCTTTGGAAGATTTTTTGGATGTAATTACAAAAGCAAAAGAGATATTAATAAAATGCGCCGAGGAAGATAAGTCTAGAGAATTGTATTAGGTCTTTTTCAAGTCTTCTCAATAAGAAAATCACTATGTTGTTCATCAGACTAATATGGGATTTCTAGATAAGAATGGTACGATATATAAACAGCCGTGTGCTGAGACTCATATTCCATTAAACGAGTATGATTTTGAAAAGCTTTCTAAAATAGTACCGGTGCCATGAATAAACAAGAAAATTCTATAGCTTTAAGAACGTTTGTTAATGGTTGCTTATCTGCTTTAGGTGATGCTCGTCTCCAACAAGAAGTCTGGGGTGAGGGTAGATGGGAAAAATGGGTAACATATGATGAAGCCTATATGAACTTTTGTTCCTGGTGTAAACCCATTCTCGAAGACCCACTTGAGTATAGTCTTACCTCTGAGCAAACTGCAGGCTTACAAGAACTATATGACTCAATTAAAATTTTTGATGAAAAACTTATTGAATCCCCAAGCGCAGAGGATCATAAGTGCATGTTAAGTAATCCTGAATGGATACAGATTCAAGAGCAAGCTAGAAAGGTAAAAAA
>SDBT01004303.1_pt1 | contig 24228 bp, 17 predicted proteins | sample 2277101 | NCBI WGS metagenome assembly SDBT01 (sample SAMN10404973, study PRJNA504765) | marine sediment metagenome | isolation source: marine sediment core GS10_PC15, 103 cmbsf | place: Arctic Ocean: Southern Knipovich Ridge | collected 2010 | reverse complement strand
TCAAAAGTAAATTCCGGACCACCCTGACTGCCCTGCTGGGTTGTATGCTCCTGATAGGAAGCGCCATCCTGCTGGTAAAAACGAGAGGATTCAATTTACTTGAAATGAACCTGCTCGCGCGGTATCAGGCCTGGTCGTCAGCCTTGAATATTCTACAGGAACACCCCTGGTTGGGTTCTGGCCTGGGAACTTTCGGGATGAAATTCCTTCAATACCGGGATCCAGCGATCTTCCCAGGCACAATAATCCATGCCCATAATGAATTATTTCAAATTACCGCCCAGCTGGGAATCCTGGGTTTGATCGTTTTGGGTTTAATCTTCAACCAGGTTATCCGCATCCTGCGTCAACAGCAAAACGGTTTGAGTAATTCCTCCCGGATAGCCCTGGCAGCACTGGCGGGATTATTTGGCAGCTTGATTCCTGATGCAATTTTAACCAGTTCAATGATTGTCCTGCTGTTTATTTTCTATCTGGTTTGGATTCTGCCTCCGCACAATGACTATCCTCTTAAAAATAAACACAGAACATTCACCTTGCTTTCCCTGGCGGTTGTCATACTTGGTTTAGGTGTAGGTTGGATTATCTGGAAGATCCAGCCTTATCACCGTGCCCTGGTTGCTGCTGAGAAGGGTAACTGGCAGGAGGCAAGTACAGAATTAGCCACTGCGCTTGAACGAGATCCAAAAAATCCTTATTATCAGCATGCCCTGGGTTTTTCCACTGGTCAGGTCGCCTGCCAGACCAGCGGTGAAGTTGAACAGGCTTTATCCTATTATAAACAATCGCTAAATACCTATCCGGGTTGGGGCATTGACCATGCCAATGCCGGAGTCCTGTTTGCAGTCAGTGGTGATTATCAAAATGCAGCCAATCAGATGAGGTGGGCAATTCAGCTTTATCCCAAAAATTCCTTCTTCAACTGCCTGCTGGGAGATTATTACCTGCAGTTAAATAAATCTGAGGATGCCATGCAATCCTACAAACTTTGTATTGCTGACAAACCACAGTACCTGGATTCACCCTACTGGCAAGAGGAACAAAGCAAAATAGAGCTTTTACCTGCAGTAATCGATCAAGTGGAAACCTATCTAGAAAACCAGGATGATGAGGAATATCTGAAACAGCTGGCAGAACTCTACTTCGCCACCGGCGAAGTGGAAGTTGCAGATCAATTTATCCAGGAATACCTTCTTCAATATCCGGATCAAGTGGAGGGGAACTTGATCTATTTTAAGATTCTGGAGTCCGCGGGTGACCTATCAACCGCTGAGGAGAAAATTAAACAACTCTTGCTCTCTTATCCGCGCAATCCTGATCTGTGGATTTACCAGGGTTTACTCGCCCTGGAAGCGGAAGATGATAAGCTCGCGGAGTATTCCTTAAACCTAAGTTACCGCTTGAATTCCTCCTCGGATAGAGCCTGGATCCTGGGACTTTATTATCAATCTCGAGGAGACCTTCAAAAAGCCAGGAGTTTTTACCAGAAAGCACTCTCTCCTTTCTATCCCAGATTAGATTTTTCCCGCCATGTCGCTGCCCGCTGGCCTTTAAAAGGTATTTATGTAGACTGCATGCCTGAAATGATATTATATTCTGAGTATTTAGACCCGGCATTAGAAGCGGCTCAAAGACTGGAAGATCAGGATTGCTCACTAGCAGCTTGTATCTATCAACGGTTATTAATGAAAAACCCAACGAATGAAGAAACCCAAATCCGATTGGAGCGGCTGCCTTGCTCAGTGGACGCAGATGCAGAACAATGCCTGTTCAACGATCCTGATTAATAATTGGAGATTCAATACTGCAGATCATTTTAGGAGGTAGTATATGGGCCTAAGTTTAAAGTTTAAGATTTTATGGTTAAAATGTTAAAAGGGAACGATAGTAATAGATTTCAAACCAGGTTAGATAGCGACCAAGAGCCTCTTGGTTTTATTTCTCTTTGCTGAAGCGGAATCCCATGGTTTAAATCAGCAGATTAATAGCTCTGGCCGTCTCTTTGCAGGCATTGCTAAGTTTGCTGCCAGAATCTCCCGATGCCTGATGTGTGTGATGATTCTCTTCCCAGATTAGATTTGACAAGTATAAAGTTTACTCGATGATTAAGGCCAAAGCAGCGGGCACCCGCTTATGTCCTCAAGCACTCCGTCTCGCCAGAGAATAGTTTCCGCTTTATCCCCCCTGTCATTATAGATCACAACCACAACCGTATCGAAGGAACCTCCTACCTCACAACCTATCGCGACCACATCAGATCCATGGGGGAATATAACCGGGGGTTCTTCCCGGAATAATACTCCCCAGAGAATTTCAGTGCCCGCGAGATAAAACTCTGTCCGCGTTGACTGATCTCTTTCAAGTTCCCCCCACACCGAAGGTCTGACATCGTAGAATCTCTCGCCAGGCTCAAAAAACCGGGGATATAAGGCTCGAGCATAAACGACTTGACCTCCCTGGTCGATAAAGTCAGTCAGTAACTTTCGTTCCCGTTCCAAAAATGGGCTGTCTTCAAAATCCAAAAGTTGGGCTGTTCTTTGGTCCAGAGCAGCATCAGGATATTGATTTGGCGTGAGATATTCAACTACCGGAATGCTGGCCCCAAGAAAAAATAAACCAATAGGAATCACGTTCAGCGCAAATTTACTGGATAATAATTTAGGCAGCGGAGGCAGTACCTCTGAAATCTGGACAGGTCGGGCTGGCAGATATCCCAACTTCCTCATACCAAACCTGATCAACTCAACTAATCCAATACTATAGAATAAACCTGTAATCCAATCCACCGCCTGAAGATACCTTCCCCCAGAAAGCCGAATCCAGCTGTAAACCAGGATATGAGCGACGAGCGCAAGTAAAGGTATAGAAACAATCCAGTTCCATTCTCGCCAAACCCCTGAAATTCCAAGTGCGATTAACGAGAGGGTGAGAAAGACCGCAATTGTGGATTGGGAAGGGATCCTTCCATTCCAATCCGACCACCAATATGGAAGACTTTTAACATACACTTTCGGAGAATAGAAAAGTCCTCCATAATAGCGGTCCAGTCTCCCGATGGACATTTTTGAGAGATAATCTAAATCCAGGACTAACGGGGTGCTTGGCAGGTAAACTACAGTTTGGATTAATTGGTTAGTAAAATGGTTAAGCAATAAATCCAGCGTTGTATCAGGTCCATAAGCCTTATCCAGAGCTGGATTAAGGATGAGGTTTTGTTGATAAGCGCTGCCAGGAGAAGACTGAGCAACGTTAAATAAACTCTGACTAAGGGGCGACTCCTCTAATACTAAAGCCTGGTCATCCGTGAGCAGAAAACTGTCTTCCTGTTTTATTTGATCTGGTTCCAACTTAAATGTATCCTTGATCAAACTTATACGATTGCCTGGTCGATCGAGAAAAATCTTACCGGTATTGTTCCAGTTTCGGTAGATCCATGGTGTAATCACCAGCAAGATCCCAAACCCAACCAAAACTATGTTTTTCAAAAGAGAGCCAAATCTTTTATGGAAATACAACACGGCTCCTACCGCAGCAAAAGGAAGGATGATGCCTGCTTCCTGCCGGATAAGCATGGTCATCCCCAGGACACCCCCGCTAAGAAGAGGAAAAATTGTCCGCTCCCCAGGTCTTTTCACCCATTGAATGAAAAGGATCAAAAACAGGATTATTCCGATCATGGTTGGAATTTCTGACATCAACAATTTTGAATTGACCCCGGTAATAACACCGCCTAATAAGAGAGCGTTTCTTTCCCTCAAGATGATCAAAACAGCAGCCAAAACACCAGACACCCGGGAATGAAGAGAGCTCCCTAAGATATAAAGCAAAACTGGCAGAAATGAAAAAACAGCCACCTGCAGATTGATGATCTCTTCATAGCCCAACCCCGCTATTTGATGCAAAACTGCCTGGTAAAAAACTAAAGCAGGCCGGAGTCCAACTGATGGATTAACATCCCCCAGATAGCTTTGAAACTCCCCCACTGCTAACAGACTTTGGGCTGTTCTATCGTATAACAGTGCGTCTGAATTGGGATAATACTCATAATTAGGAGGTTGCTTCTGATCAAAAAACGTATTTTCGGTCAGTGGGATTCCTTTCCATACCAAAAAGGCGGTTAGAAATAACACTGTTGCAACAACAATATCCTTTAATCGGGGAGAAGCCCACTTGTTTGTGCCCCAGTGTTTACTCAGCCATTCTTCCACTAACAATCCCAGGGCAGCTATGATACAAGCCAGGATCACCTGATACCCCATGATAGGAAATCCGGTGAGATCAAAATTGTACCCACGTGTATTGATATTTTTGTACCCATAACCCATTTGCATCAATCCAAAACCCAGGCTGAACAAAACTAGAAATATCAAAACCGATCGATAAACATCCGGGGATTTGAGCTCCTTGATACGTCCGCTGAATATCAGCATGCCTACTAAACCCTCAAGGCTCAGGAAACTAAACCACAAAAACAAGGGTTGATTTAACTGCAGAAAGATCCTCTGCAAGGGATCCTCAATATAATCTGCCGGAAGTGAGAACTGTCCCGCGATCAGAGCTCCGAAGGTAAAAAATGCCCCCAGTACAAAAAACCATACTTTCTGCTGTGCGAGATTTTGTGCTTTATTAATGATTCCCATAAACCAATTGAATCTCAGGAATGACAGAACCAGTAATCCAACCTGGAAAAGGATTAACAAACCAACCAAACCAAGCATAGATACTGCAGCGGCCTTGCGAAGACCAGCAAGATAGCTGTCTGTAAAATTAATCAATACTGAATTCAGGGTTGGATCGCCCCAAATTGACAATACGCAGACTGTAGCTCCTGCGAGTATACTGAGACCTAAAATCAACCTGGCTGCCCATAACTTCATGCTCGATCTTCCTTGATCTTTGAATTTCCTATCTATTTAATGCTGCCATGATTGTAACATCTCTACCCGAAACATTCTGGGGAGCCTGACTGGCTTTAATAAGCTTATTTCTGAGCTGTTTGGTTATTTTGACATCTGGTGCAGCGGATCCAAGAACAGCTAAGATTGTACCCACAGTTTTTCATAAGTCCCAGCGGGTAGTCGGTCTGGAAGTTCCGTAAGGTATAATCCTGTCATGAAAAAGTATTTTTCTGGAAAGGGAGACAAGGGATCGACCAGTCTGCTGGGGGTGAACAGAGTACCGAAATCACACCCCCGAATTCAAGCGGTGGGTGCGATTGATGAAGCTTCAGCCGCCCTGGGATTAGCGAGGGCGCTGGTTGATGACCCGGATCTTAATCAGCTCGTCAAAACAATTCAACTGGATCTTTACCAGATCATGTCATTGCTTGTTTTGGAAGAACCCGATCCGGAGAAATTTCCTGATTTACCTTCTGGACAAGTCCTCTGGCTGGAAGAGCTGATGGACAAGTACCAAAAAACTATCCAAGATCCAGAAGGTTTTATCCTCCCTGGCGACACTCCAATATCAGCAGCTTTTGGCTTTGCCCGAACAATTATCCGGCGGGCAGAACGGCAAGTCGTGGAACTTGACCAGGCTGGTTTGCTCCATTCACTTGGTGCGCTTCCTTATCTAAACCGCCTCTCATCCTTGTGTTTTGTGCTGGAACTGTACACCTCTGAAAACTATAATCCTGTCTCCAGTAAAAAATCATGACCGGCACGATATTGAATTTTTTCTCGATCCTGACCGGTGGTCTGATCGGAATCCGTTTTGGGAAAATGCTCTCAGAAAAGGCCCGGGAAACCATCATTACCGGCTTGGGATTATTTACCCTCGGGCTTGGCCTGAAGATGTTTCTGGACACCAATAACCCTCTAATTGTTCTGGGTGGTTTATTGGCAGGAGGTTTGCTGGGGGAATTCATACAGATAGAAAGCAGGGTCAACTCCCTGGGAGAATTCTTAGAAAACAGGTTCAATAAAATTTCTTCGGATCAAACCTCAAGGAGTAATTTTATCCGCGGATTTCTAGCCAGCTCAATATTATTTATTACCGGTCCGATGGCAATCCTGGGTGCGATCCAGGATGGATTAATGGGAGATTTTCAATTACTGGCAATAAAATCCGTCCTGGACGGTTTTGCGGCTTTTGCAATGGCTTCCTCGTTCGGTCCCGGAGTGCTTTTTTCGGCTGTGGTCGTATTACTTTACCAGGGTACTTTCAGCATCCTGGCGAACCAATTTCAGGGGCTTATGACCGGGAATATGATAGCTGAAATGACCGCAACCGGTGGATTGTTGTTGATTGGAATTTCCTTGAGCAGCCTGTTGCAAATAAAAGTTATCCGGGTCGGAAATTTCATTCCCAGTCTGGTGATCAGTCCCTTGATCGTTTATATATTATCCCTGATCAATTGATGAAGTTGTCTCCAGAAAGGAATACTGCCTGACAGAATAACGGTCATCAAGTAAACGAAAACCGAATTTCCGGTATAGGTCCAGGGAAGATTGATTAACAGATTGTGTATTTACAGAAACTTCAACAATTCCCTGGTCCTGGAAACGGTCCAATAAGTCCGCAACCAGGGATGTCCCAATTCCCCGGGACTGGTATTCCGGGTTAACTGCAAGCCGGGCTAAATGGCCACCCTGGGATGTTGCTATGCTGATTTGATATCCCCCCACTATCCCATCCACCTCAATTACAGTTGCAGAAAAGGCCTCTCCAAAAGCAGCTTCGAGCTGCGAGAGGCTGTTCCGCCAGATTTTATCAAAAGCAATCTGATCCACTTCATAAATCCTTTTTAAATCATCCTGTTCCATCAATCGGATGGTGATATTCTTATTTAGTTGGGGCCAGGAAGCTCGGGATATATCCCAGACCAGCACAACCACCTGATATATTTCCAAAAATCCCGCTTTTTTTAGCAATACCTCCATTTCAGGACGGATTACCAGAGAGTTTACTGTCTTCACATTTTTGAAGGATTTTAATGTCCTTTTTGCATGAGGCCAGAGTTCATTCCAGGCCCGAAAAGTAGAAAATCCCGGCGCTGTGGCAAATAACCGCAGCCAGGTAATGCCATCCTCGTCAGGAGGACAGGCCAGGGCTGCCAGGATATTTGATTTTTCCTCCAGGACCAGGAAAGGTTGAAAACCCAGCCAATCCAGGGGAGAACCCCAACCAAGATGGTGGTGAACAAAGGATTTCCTCTGGATCAATTTTGTCAACGCGGCCAGGTCACCGGTATCTGCTGGCCTGACCGTAAGATCAGAATCATTTAATATCATATTTCTCCGGATCCGGGTTTTTTCGCTTGATCAACCATTGAGCTTATTGTCGTCGAAAACACTCTGGATCATTGTACTTATTAAATAACTTATCGATCTAAAAATTTATTGGGGATCTTAAGGAGATTCAGGAGAATTTTTTGTCTCAGATTGGGTTTATTCAACCCCTCCAAACCCTCTTGCATCGAGAATAGAGCTCCAGGAATATTGCGGGATTTCAATTTGAGTGAGGACAGGGATTGAGATGTCTGAACCAATAAATCCGTTTCTCCAATTTCTTTAAAAATAACCAAAGCTTTGGAAAATTTGCCTGTTGCCTGGTCAATATATCCCAATTCCTTCAAAGCTGTCCCTTCATTAGCCAGCGCCATTGCCATTTTTAACCTATCTCTAGCCAGGTCAAAAACCTCGCTCGTCCCCTTGACAACCTCCAGGGCAGATTGGGGTTGATTGGCCTGGAGAAGAGAAACACATTGATTATTCTTCATCTCAGCTGCAAGACTTGTCTCTTCCAGTTCAAGATATACTGCGGCGGCCCGGGAAAAGTTATCGGCCGCAGCTTGATATTTTCCAGCCTGGTAAAGGTCTTTGGCATCTTTAACCAGCTGAGATGAATCTTTGGGGGATTTATCAGTCATTATTTGTGGTAATTAGAGAGTGATGTCCAGCAAACCTTCAGCCACATTCCGCATTTTGTCAACAGACATCTGGCTGAGTTTGACAGCAATCTCAAGATATGGACGGTTGATGGGTTTCAGCACAAAATCCTGGAGATCTATAGGAAGCTCAATAAACCCTGTACCAGCTCTTTTGGCATGGATCCAATCAGCAATCGGACCACTCTCAACCACCAGATCCGCAAGTTCCTTACCGTATAATCTCAGGATCGCGTTTAACTCTGCCACCGGAACCGGAAATTTACCCTGCTCATAAGATTTGAGACGATAAGTTGTTAGTCCTACCTTCTCAGCGACTTCTTTCATGCTAAGTTTCGACTCCTGGCGGAATTTGCGCATAGAAGCCCCGATTTTTAAATTTCGGATCTCGATCCTCTGCTCCAGATTTGATAGGGAGTCCATTTTATCCCGATCATCAGGCGCCATGTCTTCCCAGAATCTCTCCAGGGGAACGTCAAGATAATATGCCAATACTTCAAGTTCTGGCAACGAAGGGGATTTTTCACCGGCCTCATATTTACTTATCATGCGGGAAGTAATACCGATGATTTCTCCACAGGTTATTTTTGATTCCCCCTTTTGAGTTCTTGCCGTCTTGAGCAATACGCCCATTTTTTTCGACAAGATATTAATCGCTAATTGATAATCCATAATTCAGATTCCCCAATCTAGTCTGTCAGATTTGGCATGGTATAACCCATTCCTGTTCTGGTGACAATGTGCACCGGGTTGCTGGGATCTTCTTCAAGTTTGCTCCGCAGTCTGGAAATGGTCACCCAGAGAATTTCCTTATCGTTTTTATAACCATCACCCCAAACAGAAGAAAGCAATTCTTCTGTCGTTAGAATTCTGCCTTTATTATGTGAAAATTGCAGTAATAACCGATATTCAGTAGCAGATAACAAGATTTTCTCATCTTTAAGAAATACCTCTGCCCTGGCAAAATCAATCCTTAAGTCCCCATGGTCAAAAATCACCGGTTGAGAAACATCCCGTGAGAACATCGACCTGCGCAAAACAGCTCTGACTCTGGCCAGGAGTTCTGAAGCAGAAAATGGTTTCACAATATAATCGTCTGCTCCTACATTAAGTCCCTGAACTCGATCACTTTCATCACCCTTTGCAGTCACCATGATGATTGGCACCTGAGAAAATCCCCGAATTCTCCGGCAGGTTTCGAAACCATCCAATTTTGGCATCATTACATCAAGCAGAACCAGATCTATATCTTGTTCTGATACTACTTTTACCGCTTGCTCTCCATCCAGGGCTTCAAGGACGTCAAAACCATCCACTACCAGGTTAGCGGCTATCAATTGGATATATCTTGGCTCATCATCAACTATTAAGATGGTTCCCTTTTCCATATTTCTCCATCTCCTTGATTAATCAGACACTTCACCTTTCACTATTGGCAGCGTGATATGAAATATCGTTCCTTTTCCACTATCTGATTCGGCCGTCACAGTTCCATCATGGGCAATAATAATCTGACGGCAGATATACAATCCTAAACCACTTCCCCGGACAGACATTCTGGTTTCTGGAACCCTATAAAATCGTTGAAAAATTTTCTCCAGATGCTCTTTTTCAATTCCAGGTCCATTGTCACTCACCCAGAGTTTTGCCTCGCCGTTTTCTTCTATTAATTTTACAACAACCTTAGACCCGGGAGCATACTTTTCAGCATTATTTAGCAGATTATCAAACACCTGACCCAACCGCATGGGATCTGCCTTAACCATCACACCCTGGTTTTCGATCTCCAATTCAATATTAATATCCATATCCCGCAATTGTGAGCGCTGTATCATGTCCCGTAGAACAACATCAAGTCGGACAGTTTGTAAATTCATCGGCAGGGTGCCAGATTGAAGTCGCGAGGAATCTAACAGATTATCAATTAATTCCTGCAAGCGATCTGCTTCATCATCAATAATTCCCAGAAATTCCCGATAAGTCGGTACATCCCAATCGGTATCTTCCCTCAATAATGTTGTAGTATAGCCTTTGATGAAACCCAGAGGTGTTCTCAAGTCATGAGAAACTGTGGCGACGAAATTTTCCTGCATTTCCCACATTCTCTGGCTGCCTTCGATTTTGTCGATCGTACTGACTAACAGATCTCTTTCCAGCAGTTGGGCGATATGGTCCGCCACAAATAAGAATGTGTTCTGATCTTTATCAGAATATTCGGGTCCCCCAAACCGGATCATGATCAACACACCAACACTGTTTTTCCCATGTCGAAGCGGGCAGCCGATATAAAATGGAATCTTAAGTCTGTCATCCTCTGGACCTTTAATGACATCCTGGTGAATAACCAGGTGGTCTTTTTCAAAGATCCTTTCAATAAGCGATTCCCCCCAGGCGATGTCTGCTTCTTTCGATCGCCCTCTACCAATTGATTTTGCAAAAGCAGGCCGGAGTTCTCCGTTATCTTCTAGATAGATGACAATGTTATCAAAAACAACAAGTTTTCTGGATAAATCAACCAGAGTAGAGAAGACCTCTGATACATTCTCTGCCTGAGAAATCAATTTGCTCAGTTCGAATATAGTTGCGATGAACGCTTTCCCTGAAACTGTTCGATCTCCCATAATTAGTGCTCAACCTGCCAGTGAAGCTGATGATGTTTATTGGTGATATCGTTCCATTCGGGGTTGATCCATGCGTTTATTATAACGCTATTGGCAATATTTCTGGAAATTTTTGATGAATATCAAAATGACCATTTATCGAGTCTGAAAATGCTTTTTTTCGCCCGATTTTTTTTGTTAGCTGGCTGTAAAGTCTTTCTGTTTACTTCCCGTTCAATATATGTTCTAATACTAAGAGTTATGAATAGTCAATTTCAAAAAATCAGTCCAACCCTTTTAGTGATCGACAATGATCCCTCAACGGCAGTAGTATTTAAAAAGCTGCTTGAAGCGAAAGGCTATAATGTTTTAACCACAAATTCCAGTAAAGAAAGCCTCGATATTATCCAGCGGGTTATGCTTGATTTGATAATTCTGGATCTATTAATGCCTGAAATGGACGGCTGGGAACTCTGCGAAGCTATCCGGAAAATGACCAGAACACCAATTTTAATTATATCAGCAATTGAGTCGTCAGAGATTATCACCAAGACCCTCAATTTGGGCGCCGATGATTATCTTGTAAAGCCAGTCTCGTCATATACCCTGGTAGCACATGTAAAGAACCTTGTCCGTCGGTATAAGACTGAAGAACTCGCGTTACCTCAGAACAAATAAACCCGAACACTTAAACGCAAGCCTGGGCTAGATGGACTGAAGTCCTCAGCAGGGCTTCGCCGGGCGTCCCTCTCCAGGGACGCTTTGACTTTCCTTCCGGAATTCTCTTTGATCCATTTCCAGCTCTTTGTTATGCTAATTCTTTTAAGCGTCAACGTAGGTTGACGCCTGGACATCCGGCTGTCTTTGCTGGATGTCCCCTCTGAGGAATTCATTCCCTGAGCTAGATGGACTGAAGTCCTCAGCAGGGCTTCGCCAGGCGTCCCTCTCCAGGGACGCTTTGACTTTCCTTCCGGGATTCTCTTTGATCCATTTCCAGCTCTTTATTATGCTAATCCTTTTAAGCGTCAGCGCAGACCGATCCTGAGAGAAGACAAAGAGTTGACGCCTGGACATCCGGCTGTTTGTGCTGGATGTCCCCTCTGAGGAATTCATTCCCTGAGCTAGATGGACTGAAGTCCTCAGCAGGGCTTCGCCAAGCGTCCCTCTCCAGGGACGCTTTAGGATCAGAATTTACAATAATTCTAGATCTGAACTCAATGATCCATCATTATGATGTGTTTTCTGATTTTTGACATAATTTATTATCATAGGTAAATCCCAGCGACTGACAGTAAATCCCCCATACCCCGCCCGCCATTTGAAATGCTCTTCTAGATCGAGAAGCTGGTTAATATATCTCGACGAAACACCTTTTGCCTTTTTAACTAGGGTTGCAATCGATACGGTGGAGTTTAATCTCATAACTAGGTGGATATGATCCACAACTCCATTGATTGTTATAACTTTACAGTCAAGCTGCTGGATTTGGTTCACTATGCAGCGATAAACGGGGCGTTCAATTTTCGATATTATCCAGGGGTTTCCATCCCAGGTCCCCCACACTAAATGAAGATATAATTTCAATCTCCTATTTCCCATTATTTCCCCCTTAAGGTCTTTTTAGCACTAAAACCGATTATATTCAATAACCATTTGCCGTCAGCGCAGACCGATCCTGAGCTAGATGGACTGAAGTCCTCAGCAGGGCTTCGCCAGGCGTCCCTCTCCAGGGACGCTTTGACTTTCCTTCCGGGATTCCCTTTGATCCATTTCCAGCTCTTCGTTATGCTAATCTTTTTAAGCGTCAACGAAGGTTGACGCCTAGACATCCGGCTGTTTGTGCTGGATGTCCCCTCTGAGGAATTCATTCCCTGAGCTAGATGGACTGAAGTCCTCAGCAGGGCATCGCCAAGCGTCCCTCTCCAGGGACGCTTTGACTTTCCTTCCGGGATTCTCTTTGATCCATTTCTAGCTCTTTATTATGCTAATCTTTTTAAGCGTCAACGAAGGTTGACGCCTGGACATCCAGGAGTCTTTGCTGGATGTCCCCTCTGAGGAATTCATTCCCTGAGCTTAGAAGTCCTCAGCAGGGCTTCGCCGGGCGTCCCTCTCCAGGGACGCTTTGACTTTCCTTCCGGGATTCTCTTTGATCCATTTCCAGCTCTTTGTTATGCTAATCTTTTTAAGCGTCAGCGCAGACCGATCCTGAGAGAAGACAAAGAGTTGACGCCTGGACATCCGGCTGTTTGTAATGGATGTCCCCTCTGAGGAATTCAGTCCCTGGGCTAGATAGAAAAAACATCCTCCTTTCTTGTCAATGATCTTTTGGTATAATGACCCCAATTAAGTAAATATTCTTGCAGGGGAGAATCCCATGTGTGAGCACCGAAGGGGCAAACCTGCTGCTGATCGGGAAAACCGCAGCAGGCTAAACTCCCAGGTTAATGGACCTTGCACATCTGAACTTCTGGAGAGTCTCCAGACACCGAAGGAGCATCATCTCTCAGGTCCCAAGACAGAGGCACACGCCAATCCCTTTTGCGTGTGTTCTTTTAAATATGACTTCAGATCATCCTAATTGAAAAAGGAGAAAATCAATGAAAGCTCCAGCTGAATTAAAATACACTAATAATGATGAATGGGTTCGTGTCGAAGGTGATGTAGCAACCATAGGTGTGACTGATTATGCCCAGGATCAGCTTTCAGACGTTGTTTTTGTTGAAATAGTTGTTTTTGAAGGTGACCAATTGGACCAGGGTGCAACTTGTGCAGTGGTTGAATCGGTTAAAGCCGCAGCGGATATCTATCTACCCATCAGTGGAGAGATCACTGCCATCAATGAAGCCCTTATAGAAGATCCCGAACTGATTAATCAGGATCCATTTGGAGAAGCCTGGATCATTAAAATAAAAATATCAAACCCTGATGAGCTTGGGGGTTTGATGGATGCTGATACCTATAAGAATCTGGAACGGGATCATTAATTCAGCATTATATCAACCCTCCAAATCTGAGGGATCAATTATTCGTGTTAAGAGGATTTGATTATGTATACATCGCTTACCCATGCTGACAGAGAGGCGATGCTCAAGGTCATCGGCGTTGAAAAAGTTGAAGATCTTTTCCAATGTCTGCCTGATGAAGGAAAATTTCCTGAGCTGAAACTGCCTGAAGGCATTACTGAAATGGAAGTTCTAGATGAACTCCAATATATTTCATCAGTAAATGAAACACCCCAGGAGCTGATTTCTTTCCTGGGAGCTGGAGCCTATAACCATTTTATTCCTGCAGCAGTAGATTCAATTCTGCGCCGCAGTGAATTCTATACCTCATATACACCCTATCAACCTGAAATCGCCCAGGGAACACTCCAGGCAATATTTGAATACCAGAGCTTGATCGCTGCCCTGACAGGGATGGACGTTGCCAATGCCTCCCATTACGATGGAGCTACGGCAGTAGCTGAAGCGGTTAACATGGCTTACCACAACTTTCGGGGACGCAGAACAAGGATTGTCCTATCCCCTTCTGTAAACCCCCAATATCGAGAGACCATCCACACCTATATGCAGGGAGTTGGGTTGGATATCGTCGGAGAAGATCTCAATCCTGAAACAAGTCCGGATGAGCTCAGATCTCTGATTGATGAAAATACTGCTCTGGTCTTGGTCCAATATCCGGATTTCTTTGGTAGGATTTTTGATCTGACCATGTTATCAGAAACCGCTCATGCAAACAAATCCCTGATTTCTGTTCATGTTAATCCCATCGCCCTGGGCCTGTTGAAACCTCCCAGTGCTTATGATGCCGATATTGTCACCGGAGAAGGCCAACCCCTTGGAATTCCGATGTCTTTCGGGGGACCATATCTGGGATTATTTGCAACCAAAAGGGAATATGTCAGAAAAATGGCTGGCCGCCTGGCAGGTGAAACTGTCGATTCCCGCGGACAACGTGGGTATGTTCTGACCCTGAATACCCGCGAACAGCACATCCGAAGAGAGAATGCAACCTCAAATATCTGTACAAATCAGGGATTGATTGCTCTGGCATCAACGGTTTACCTGAGTTTACTTGGAAAAAGCGGCTTACAAGACCTGGCAAAACTCAACTACCACAAGGCTCATTATGCGGCTGATAAGATTAGTACTGTACCCGGGTTTATGGTTAATCCTGTGCAGCCATTCTTTAATGAATTTGTGGTTCACTGCCCCCGACCGGCGGCTGAAATTAACCAACAACTGCTCAGTCATGATATTCTGGGTGGTTATGAATTGAGTCATGATTATCCTGAATTAACCCATGAACTTCTAGTCGCAGTTACAGAGATGACATCACGATCAGAAATTGATTATCTGGTCGCTGTTCTTGAGGAGGAAAATCATGACTGAGCCAACTATCTTTGAACTTTCTCGACCTGACCGGAAAGGAATTCGTTTCCCTGAACCCGATGTTCCTAAGGCTAAACTTCCGAAGGATTTTCTCCGGGAAGAATTAGCATTACCAGAACTTGCAGAAAATCAGGTCATCAGGCACTTTACCAATATCTCGCAGCTAAATCATGCAGTCGATACTGGTTTTTACCCGCTGGGATCCTGCACAATGAAGTACAACCCGAAAATTAATGAGGAAATTGCCCGACTGCCAGGTTTCAGCCAAATCCATCCTCTCCAGCCAGTTGAAACTGTTCAAGGTGCCTTGGGTTTGATGCACGAAACCCAGCAGTGGTTGGCCGAAATCAGCGGATTTGATGCAGTTACCCTCCAACCGGCGGCTGGAGCTCATGGTGAGTTGACCGGTGTTTTAATTATCCGGGCTTATCATAACTCCCGGGGAGACACAAACAGAATAAAAATGCTGGTGCCAGATTCTGCCCACGGCACAAATCCAGCCTCGTCGGTAATGAGCGGTATGAAAATGGTGGAATTGCCATCCGATGATCGCGGCAATATCAACCTTGATGCCCTTAAGGCTGAATGTGATGAGACCCTGGCCGGAATAATGATCACTAACCCGAATACATTGGGCTTATTTGATGAAAACATCATCAATGCCTGTCAGATGGTCCACAAACATGGTGGATTAGTATACGGTGATGGCGCAAATATGAACGCCCTGCTGGGTATCTACAAACCTGCCCAGATGGGAATTGATGTGATGCATTTTAATTTGCACAAGACCTTCTCAACACCTCATGGTGGTGGAGGTCCTGGTTCAGGACCGGTCGGTGTGATCAAGGAACTGGAAGAGTTTTTACCAACTCCCCTTGTGGTAATGATCGCTGAAGGAGATGAGGAAAATCCAGCCTTTTACGATCTTGTCAAACCCAAACGAACTATTGGCAGAGTCAAATCATTCCACGGGCACTTTGGTATTGTGGTACGGGCGTTCACCTATATGCTCAGCCTTGGAAAAAATGGTCTGCTTGACGTATCTCAAAGCGCCGTTCTAAATGCCAATTATATTCAGGCTCTGGTAAAAGATACTTATCATATACCTTATGAAAGGCTCTGCATGCATGAATTTGTCACTGAAGCCGCCTGGGAAGAAGCTCCGGGAATCCGTGCCCTGGATATATCCAAACGATTAATAGACTTTGGATTCCATCCACCTACCAATTATTTCCCGCTGATCGTACGGGAAGCATTGATGATTGAACCAACTGAGACAGAGACCAAAGAAACTCTGGATGCCTTTGTTGAAGCTTTGCTTCAAATTGCAGATGAAGCGAAAAATAATCCTGACATATTGCACAATGCCCCCAATAATGCACCTTTTGGACGATTTGATGAAGTAAAGGCAGCCAAAGATTTGATCTTAAGGACTCAGCTTCCTGAGGATTATGGAAAATAACCAATAGATAAACAAGCCAGAAAGAAAAAACCCGGTGTTTTTTGGACTGAACCCAGAAACAGGACACGAAATAAGAACACCTCCTGGGAATAAACCCAGGAGATGTTTTCGATTTTGAGGGTCTTGGATAACCCTTCCAAGAGAGGCGTATGGCACCACCCCCGATCAGGAGTGAAAGGAACAGTCCATTCCAAGCTCACAGGGGATGAATTCTCTGTGCATATAAAGCGTAGGGGCGACCGGTCCGGCCGCCCGGTGATCAGCATAATGTCTGGGGATTCGATTATTACAAGAGGGCGACTCAGCGAGTCGCCCCTACCATTGTTAAATAATAAGCTTCAACCGATCACAGTCAAGGACCTGTCTGGATGAATTCATTCCCGCTAGAAATGGAGATCAAATAAGCCCAATCTTTTAGGTTTATCTAAATCTAAACAAAACTAACGCCATAGGAAATCAGACTTCTATTTGTATCTTTACCCTTGATGGGTTTTTATTTATTTGACTATTTTTATGGGGGCACTCCATTTTTAATCGTTTTTTTTATCTCCATGAAGCTAAACACTTTCAGCCGATCCCGGATAATCCTGAGATGATAAAATAATATAGATCAATAATCACATCAGGGAATGGAATATCATGAGCGGTAAAAATGATTTTGATTTTGTATCACCCCGTAATAATGTCGAATTGCACCTTTCCAACGGGGAGGTTATAACCGGTCCCCGCGGCAGCACTCTGGAAGAGTTTCTTGATCTTCTTCAGGAAAGAGGTCTGCCACCCATTGTGGGTGCAGTCGTTAACGGCAAGTTATCGGAGTTATCAAATCAAATCACCATGGATGCCCAGGTGCACCCGATCACCATGGAAGATGCTGATGGCATGCGGTTTTACCGCCGGTCCTTAACCTTTTTATTAGAAAGTGCCTTTCATGATCTTCACCCTGACGCGATTCTCACTGTTGATCATTCAGTAACCTCCGGGGGGTATTATTGCCAGGTATACCGGAGATCCCCTTTAACAGCTCAGGAACTTTCCGTGCTGGAAAAACGCATGCGTGAGATTGTCAAAGACAATCTCATATTTGAACGTCTAAAGGTTTCCCTTCAGGAGGGAATCGAGATCTTCAACAAGAAAGGATATAAGGATAAGGTCAGATTGCTCACATACAGGAAAAAAGATTACCTCACACTTTATAAATTGGGAGACCAGCTGGATTATCACCATGGATATATGGTTCCATCAACAGGGTATTTAAAATGGTTTGACCTGGTTATGATGGAGGATGGGTTTATCCTCCGGTTTCCCAGAAGAAAAAATCCCATCGTGCTGCAGCCAGTCCCAAAGTATTACACGTTATTAAATGTGTTCCAGAGATATGGTGGATGGCTTCATCGCCTAGGCATTGATAGTGTCGGCGCATTAAATGATTCCATCGATCAGGGACAAATCCGAAAAATAATCCTTGTATCTGAAGCATTGCATGAACAGCATATCGCAGAAATAGCTGCTCAGATCGAAGAAAGGTCCGACAACATAAATGTGATCTTGATTGCTGGTCCATCATCTTCAGGGAAGACCACCTTTTCTAAAAGACTCACAATCCAGCTGCTAGCCAGGGGCATATCTCCGTTCCCCCTGGAGATGGATAAGTATTTTGTTGATCGGGAAAACACTCCCCGGGATGAGTTTGGAGAATGGAATTTTGAATCAATTGAAGCAGTTAATCGGGAAAATTTATCCGATGATATCAAACAGTTGATAGCAGGTAAAGAAGTGCAATTGCCTGCCTATGATTTTCAAACCGGAACAAGCAGCAAAGGTGAAAAAGTTCAGCTCAGACCCGGGCAAATTATCATTCTAGAAGGCATTCACGGTCTTAATCCAGACTTATTACCAGGTTTTCCACAGGATTTTGCCTACCGGATCTACATCTCCGCGCTCACCCAGCTTAACCTTGACCGTCATAATCGGGTCTCTACGACTGATACACGCCTGATCAGGAGGATTGTGCGAGATGCCCGGGAGAGAGGTTATTCGGCAATGGATACAATAAATCGCTGGGAATCAGTCCGGCGTGGCGAAAAACAATATATCTTCCCCTTCCAGGATAATGCTGACGCCATGTTCAACTCGGCTCTGGTTTACGAGATGGCTGCACTAAAATCTTTGGCAGAACCCATAATTCGCCAGGTACCTCAAAACTCACCAGCACGAATAGAAGCCAAGCGCCTATTGGCATTTTTGGAGTGGTTTTTGCCAATTGATATCAATATGATTCCGGACAATTCGATCTTGAGGGAGTTTCTGGGTGAGTCCAATTTGAAAGATTTTAATCTCTGGGAACAGTAGATTAATAAGTATGAAATGTAGGGGCGACCCGTTGGGTCGCCCTTTTTTTATCCTGTCATTGCGAGGAGGGCAATGCCCGACGTGGCAATCTCCTGTTCTTTCGGATATTGAAGCAGGAGCGCCTGTCTTGAGCTCAGTCGAAAGGCCAGCTCCTGCAATTTATAATGCCCACTCTAGATTTGTTTTGTCCGACTATCGCTCCCAATATATTGGGTTTTTACCTCCCTGAAGTCATCCGGGCGACCGGTTCGGTCGCCCCTACATCAAACATCCATATTATTCCATGGATGTGGTTGGGCATGAACCCGGTTATCTGAAAAAGCAAAACAGGCATTCTACGAATGAATGCCCCCGTCCTTTGGCTAACTCAAAATGATCTACAATCGAGGGAACCGCCTGAGAATGGTAGCGGTATCCGGCAGAGATACTCGTTCTCCATAACTCAAGTCTGATAACTCGGTACCTCTGCGTTTCTCAACATCTTGATAAATATACAGTAAGGTTCCTTTTTTAACAAAACGTTTGTTCAGGTATGCCTGACCCAGGAAATAACCTTCACTGTCGGTTGCGCAGCTGGTAACTTTACCAATCACCCTGCCCTGCTCATCCATCACCGGATCACCATAATGAGCTTTGCGGACACGTTTTTCACTGAAACGGAAACGGATCACAATCTTCTCCCTCTCCAGTTCCTGAGCTAGATAAGCTTCCCTGCCAATAAACCAGGGTTTATTGATTTTCACATAAGAAGCAAAACCTGCTCCGCCAACACCAATATCCAGTTCACCAGCCATTTCATTACCGTATAAAGGAAGACCAGCCTCTGTACGCAGAGAATCTCTGGCACCCAAACCAATAGGTTTGATGCCAAATGGTTTTCCAATCTCTAGCAGCTTTCTAAACAATTTCTCAGCCAGGTCTGGGTGGACAAAAATTTCAAAAGCCAGGCGCTCACCAGTATACCCGGTCCGGGAAACAACCAGATCATATTCTCCGCTTTTTACTTCGCACAGCTCTGCCCAGCGCAAATGGTTGATCTTTCTTTCATCCTCCGGGGTAAACCCAAGGGCAAGTAAAATATCACGGGATCGGGGACCCTGGAGCGCCAGGTCAACCCGCTGATCTTTTCCTTCTTTGGGATCCTTCAAATTCCTGAGAATTGCTCCCCGTCCATAAGCCTTGGCCCAGGGACGCAAATTATCAATTTTTACGACACCCGCCTGGACATCATTGAGCCACTTCCAGACCTTTTTTTCATTGGATGCATTTACAACAATCATATACTCAAGACCAAAGCGGTGGTAAATAATTGTGTCATCCAGTACATTTCCGTTGGGATCCAAAAAGTGGGCGTAAGCTGATTCCCCCACGGCCAGGGAAGAAATATTATTTCCAACAACACTGTCCAGAAATGCCATTGCATCCGGTCCCTCTACCTGGAAAACTCCCATATGAGTGACATCGAATAATCCGGCATTTTCCCTGACGGTATTATGTTCTTCAAGAACAGAATCATACCGGACTGGCATTTCCCATCCCGCAAATGGGACCATCCTGGCTCCCAGTTCCTGGTGAAGGCCATACAAGACAGTTCGTTTAATGGGTTCTTCTACTGGTTCTTCCCAGTTGAAATCAGGCAGCGCTTCCCCCTGCCCTTCTTTCATTCCCAGATAAAAAGGTTTATCCTTTCCATAAGGATCACCTTCAATAATCGATTCATATTCTCGATCAGATTCCCGGACAATAATCGGACCAGGGATTTTTCTCAAGACATCATCATCAACCTTGATATATCCGTCTGATACAGCTCTAAGCCAGGTTAATACCAGTCCAGCTTTCTCGGCCGGTACTGTCAGGTGGAAACTCTGCAATTCATCACAGGTAACCATTGCAGGAACATTTTCTTGTGAGGTATACAGGATTGTCGGTTGATTATTTCCACATTCCATGGACTCAATATCACTGCTGACAATATAGTCCAGGAATTCCCTTGATTTATCCCCGCTGATTATGTACGACGAGGTGGCCTGAGATTCATCAGCTTCGTCGTCCAGATAGTAAAAATGCGGATATCCATGTTTGGCGACCTTATAGTCATTACCTGCACTTTCTGCCAGATCCCGGATCTTCAGTTTAGCTTCTTCGAGGATTTTAAAATCGACCTTTGCCCTTAATTTGCGTCCCTGGTAATAAGGCTCACATGAAAACAGGATGTCAGCGATCATATCTGCAACTTGCCGGGTCTCCTTTTCCTTAAATCCCCTCTGAGTGATCCAGGGAGTTCCCAGCCTTACTCCTGATGGATTAAGCGCAGAAGTATCTCCGGGGATGGTATTACGATTGGTTACAATACCAGCCACGTCAAGAATTCTGGCAGCCAGATCTCCGCTCAGCCAGGCGCCGTCCTTGCCTTTGACTGATTTTGTATCAATATTTGTTAAATGGGTGTTGGTACCTCCAAAGGGAATCCTGAAACCGCGATTCTCCAATCGGTCATTCAATACTTTACAGTTTTTAACGATCTGCTTCATCATTTTTTTGAATTGATCGGTTTGAGCCAATTTAAAAGCTATTGCCATCGCACCAAAAACATTCACATGGGGACCGCCTTGCTCACCGGGAAAAACTGCCCGGTTAATTTTATTCATAACATCCAGGTCTGTGCTCATTAGTATTGCACCCCTGGGTCCCATTAATGTTTTGTGTGTGGTTGTGGAAATGATATGAGCATGACCAATTGGTGAGGGATATTCTCCAGCAATAATTAATCCCGAAACGTGAGATATATCTGCCAGGAGGTATGCCCCAACCTGGTCCGCGATATTTCTAAATCTCTCCCAATCCATCTGCCAGGAATATGAGGAAACTCCGGCGATAATCATCTTCGGTTGGTGCTGAAGGGCAAGCCTTTCTACTTCGTCATAGTCTATTTTTTCAGTTTCTGGATCCACAGAGTAAGAAACAATATTGTAAAATTCACCTGAACGGTTTACTCGCGAACCATGAGACAAATGACCGCCGTGCAGCAGGTTCATACCCATAACAGTATCACCGAGATTAACCAATCCATGGTAGACCGCATTATTGGCTGGTCCACCCGAGAGGGGTTGGACATTCACATATATATCAAGGGCTGTTTTTTCCTTTGTAGCAAATGCCTCGGCTGCCCGCTGGCCTGCTATACCTTCCAGAATATCCGCATATTCAACCCCCTTATAATAGCGGTCGTCTGAAAAACGACGGTACTCAGCTAACAGTTTGTCGTAATCAAATAATTCATCTTCAGATAATCCACCAGTCAAATTGAAGGAATATCCCTCAGCATAAATATTATGAAAACCGGATCCGAGTGCTCGACGAATCGCTTTTGGAGTCAAGCTTTCACTGGGGATGAGAATAAGCCTGCGATACTGCCTTTCCTCTTCGATGCGGATCAATTCATATAATCTTGGATCAACATCTTTTATATTTCCACGCACTAAAAAATCATCCATTGTCTGCTCCCAATAAAATAAGCTCTTTAATCCAATCCAGCATTAGAAGGACCTGGATTACTTTGTATTTCACTAAAAAATTATTATACAACATGTATATTGATCATTTGCTGCACCTTCAAACATTTAACGCATTTTTTATAAACATACCAATCAGGCGCCTCTATGGTTTTCAATCAGTCCTTATTCTTCCCTTGTTTTCTCATAAACAGATAACCAATCGCAGATACCAGAATTGTCAAACCGGAAAGGAACCAGGTTGATGAGGGCACTCTTATCCAGTAGCGAATCGAGGTTGGGACTTTCATTCGCGGAAGTAAATTTGCTTCAGCCGTTAACCTCTGTCTGGTTTCATCAATAACATTAAGCAAATAATCCCTGACATCACCCATTGATAAAAAAGTGACCAGGCTGGTTAACATATCGCTTTCATCATCAGAGACAGTCGGTTGAATTTTCTGCAAGTCCACATAAGCACTGACAGTTAATTCAACTACATTCGACCAATCCAAATGGGCAACACTGTCTCGAGCAGAATGACACATAAACTCATATTCTGCAGGCGGTAGATTACAGATTCTCTCTATTTGTTTGGCAAATTCAGCCGGCTTTTGATCCTTTTTTATCCACGCACCAACCTCATCATTTATGAGTTCATCAATGGTTTCATTGGATAATCCAACTACCGGTGTACCGGAAGCCAGGGCCTCTATGACTACCAGACTTTGAACTTCCATCTTTGAAGCAGAAGTAAATACATGGGCTTGTTCCAGGAACTCCGGAATTTCATCATGGCTGATTTGGCCGACAAACTCAACATTACCCAGGTTATGTTTATTTATATAATCTTTCAGTTTGTCTTTATATTCCTGTTTGAGTGGTTTTCCAGCCAGGCACAGCTTATAGTTTTCAGGTAATTCCCGTAAGACTTTCAATAAGTAGGATTGGTTTTTCCTTTTACTTAGAAAACCAATAAATGCCAGGGTTTTTATTTCTGAATCGTTATTTGCGTATTGGCAGCTGCTGTAATGAGATAAAACCCGTCCATTGGGAACAATATACACAGGTCCTGTGAATCCAAAATCCCTGATAGAATCCAGGGCTGATTGATTCAATGCAATTAATGCATCACAATTAAAATAAAAATTGGATAAGATTCTTTGAATAGCATAAACACTGATCGAGCTCTTCAGAAGAGGGACATTTATAGTTTCATTTGTGCCAAAGTCTAATGCTTTGGATGGCAGCACATGTGATGTATGCACAAATGGAACAAGGTTCATCCTGGCCCAGACTTGACCAATTAATCCCATCAGGGCTGGATCATGGGCATGTATAATTTCTGGCTGGAAATCATCCAGGAATTCAAATAAATCGCGTACCGTTCTGGCTGATAGATCCGGCATCTGAAACTCCGTATCCCCGGCACTTCGAATTCCATAAATATTTAATCCATGTTCATCCTGATAGAGTTTTGTTTGATCTGCTGGACAGATCATCACAACATCATGTTTTAGGGAACAGTAACGGGCGATTTCATGGGCGACTCTTCCCGCTCCACCTCCCAATCCAGGCCTGAATATCGATGTAAAAACTATTCTCATAATAGTGTCCCCCGGGCATTCTATCTAAATCTGATAGCCAAAGTCCTGCATTATTTTTCCGAAACGATCCTTCATCTGTTTTAGACTTATTCCCATCTCAGCCAGGGAATATTGGTGTTGACTCTGATGGTTTCTGGCCCGGATAGTTTCATTCTCCAGGATTTTCTGGAACTCTGGTGTTATTGGCAGGCCAAATCGATCATAAATATAGCGGACTGTTCTATCAGCATCATCAATCAGGTCTTCAAATTTAACTATAATGGCCTGTTCCTCGGGAAGATTACTGAGAGCTTCAAGAGAGTAATTGTACCAATGCTCGGATGATTCTAAAATAAATTCCTTGCAAGCATATCTATACAAGGGGGATCCTAACATTCGCCATTCCCGTTCTTTCAAGCTGATGTGTGAGGGTACAGCTTCTAATGGATTACGGATAA
>SDBT01004302.1_pt1 | contig 24228 bp, 36 predicted proteins | sample 2277101 | NCBI WGS metagenome assembly SDBT01 (sample SAMN10404973, study PRJNA504765) | marine sediment metagenome | isolation source: marine sediment core GS10_PC15, 103 cmbsf | place: Arctic Ocean: Southern Knipovich Ridge | collected 2010 | reverse complement strand
TTCGGCTGTGTCTGATCCCTCACCACCAACAATTATTTTAGGCATGGCAATAGATAAATATGTTCTTGGATTTTTATCAAAAGCGGAGATAGAAGTTGAAAAACAAAACAGGTATATGATGCCAACAAGATTCAGAGTTAATTGTGAATTTATAGTAACTCCTGATAGAATTTTTACTTTTACAGAAGATGCTATTCGGTTTGTGGGATCTACTACCGAAAGTATCAAACAGATAGCGAGTATTTTTTAATGCTACAATATTTTCAAATGGTTGCTGATATTGTGGTGTCCAGCAAAGACGGTAGAGAAATAAAAGCAATTACATTCAGGAAAAGAATTAGGTTTTCTGACGATGAAAAACTTTTGCGTAAAGTTCAGTCTGACGAAGTTCTAAGGTTGGATTTAATGGCTATCAGAATATTAGGAAATCAATTTCTTGTTGAGCATCTTGTGGATGCTAACGATATAGATTTATTTTCATTACTGGAAACTGACCAAATGCGTTTTCCGAATCCTGATATTATTGGAACTATTTAATGGCGTTTAAGTTACGGAAAAATGCAAGCCCATATTGGCAATTAAATTTTATACCTTCAGATAAATTACCCGGAGCGAATCTTGAAAATACTCAACTATGGGAAAAAGAAAGCAGGAGTAAATTCAAGAATACTCTGCCTCGTAATATTTCTGAAAAAGTTCAGGAAATAAGATATACAGAGGATCTTGAGAAAGGTGATAGATTAGATTTAGTTTTCAGAAATCTCAGTGTTGAAGAATCTGACACAACTTTTTTTGCTAAGTCCTCTGGGTATGAATTATATTTGGGTTGGTGGGATTGGTTCACATCTTTTCGTATTACTGCTCGGATGTTTTCTGGAGTAGTGACTACCAATAGTTTTAATTATGAAGAGTTGGGAGTCACTGTTACATTGGCTCTTAAACATAAAGGAGTTATAAAAGCAGATCAACCTTTACCTACAACTATTTTTACATTACAGAATGTTAATTCTGTAAAAGATGCTGTTCGTGTTATAGCAAAATATTTGGGAGTTCGTTTAGCTTGGGCCGTTAAAGAGAAGAGTGTAAAAAGATATTTGGAGAAAAATCTTTTGAAAGCAAAGGAACCCCCTGCATGGTTTATTCCGTTAATTGATTTCAAGATTGACTCAAAGACAGGACGGATGATAAAAACAAGAATAACTGCTTCCAGTTTTCTATCCGGTCTTTCTAACAGATACGGACAGATTTGGTATATACATTCTAATGTTTTATATTTCGGGCCAAAGATAATAGACCCGTTTGATAAAATTCATAAAGTTTTTAGATACCGTACACAGTCTGCCGGAGAAGGTTCTGCACTTTCGGCTATAGATCCTATTGCTGAAGATACATTCAAAAGTTTCACAGTTATAAATGTTAAAAGTGTATCTATTAAAAATAAAGTTTTGTCGGTTAATGATACTACAAAAGAACTTTCTTATACTGAATCGAAAACAAATACAGATAATCTCGGAGAAGATGTAAAAATTTATGATGCCAAAACGGATGCAACTACCAGAAATGAATCAATACTTGTTAACGATGAAAAAATTATAAGGGCTAAAGAAAAGCAAGAACAGATAATAGGAAATAAGAAAAAAGAAGCCAAAGTAAAATTACAAAATGAAACTGATCCTGGAAAACCTATTGAAGTGGATGCAAGTTCTCCGGATCAGGCCAAAGCATCTATAGCAGGTAAAAATGAAAAGGCTAGTGATAACCAAGTGGGAGGTCAGATTTCAGGGGCTAGAGGGGATCCATTTTTTGGGGCTTGGGATCAATTTTTTGTATCAGGTGTTTCTAATATTCAATCTCATGAAGGAAGATATAAAGCGGTCAAAGTAATTCATCTTGTGACTAGAGAAGATACATACACAATGGATATTATTGGAACCAAACCGAGAATACTTGTAAAAAAAGAATTTGCCAGTAAAGATGAAGAACGGAGAGCCGCAGAAAAAGAAAAAAGACAAAATGAAGTTCAGGAAATAAATGTTTTTAAGGGATACACAAGTCAAACAACGATAACTGAAAAAGAAGCCTTACAAGCTGTTAGAAAAAATAATGGTTTTCGTTCCGGGCCGAAAGCGGAGAAAGAATAATGGATTTTAATTTTGATTATTGGTATGAAGTTAAAAATAATCATTTAATTAAAAAGATAACATTAAAAATATTAAGTTTGTGCGGTGAATCTATAAATAAAGGAATTATAGATATAGATGAAGTCGTAGTTTATTGCGAAGCAGAATTTCGTATTTGGGAAAAAGAAAACTCTGATAAAAATCCGGTACCTGTAGACACATTACATTATTCTATTCGGGAAAATTATAAAGGATTATTGATAGAAATAGAAAAATTGAATGGGGAAAAAAATGATAATAGGTAAGTATCCTGCTTATGTCGCTTATAACGATCAGACAGATTCGGAGCTTCCGATTAAAGGGGCTTTCAAAGTAATTTGTCCTGATATTTACGGACATCTTCCTGAATTATCTTTGACTATTCCTCAGACAAAACTGGCAGAAATTTCAGAACTGTCTCCTTGGGTTAGACCATCTTTTACCCATCCAACAGATTTTTTTGTTCCCGAACTTGGGGAAGGAGTTTGGGTTACTTTTCTTCGGGGAGATATGAATAGACCAATTGCAGATGGTTATTTTCCTTCGGATGATTTTAAGAATCTTTTTGATAAGAATAATCCGGTAAGGGATGGTATTTCTCAAGCAGTATCAGAACCGCAGACAGACAGAGTTATTGCAACTCGTAATGGTTCATATATTAAAATTGAAGATAAACCGGAAGGAAAAATTACTATCGAAGTGTATGCCGGTGCGAAAAATATAGAGGGAGATAACAGCACAAGAAAAGGTTGTAAAATTGAGTTAGATCCTACGATTGATGCGGAAAAAATTACTGTAATAGCTCAAACAAAAGACGGGGCTAAACAATCTAAAATAGAAATTGATGTAACAAAAGATGCGGAAAAAATAGAATTGATTACGCCGAAAGGAGCAAAGTTATTATTAGATGATGCCAATGGTTCGGAGCAAGTAATTTTAGAGGATACTGAGAATGGAAATAAAGTTACAATGGATTCAACAGGGATTGCAATTGTAGATAAACAGGCAAATAAAATTACGCTGGATGATAATGGAACTAAAATAAAAGATAAGAATGGAAATGAGATTACTATGAATTCATCTTTAATTCTTGTGCAAGCCGCCGCAGGAAAAGATTTAACTATTAAGGGTGCAAAAGTTTTAGTAGATGGGAGTGTCACGGAAGTTAATTTGAAAAGTGGGGATGCGGTTACATGGCTTCCAAATATTTTACCTGTTTGTTTATTTACAGGGGCTCCTCACGGTGGACCCGGTGCAGGAATAGTTAAACTAAAAGGATCATAATGGCATTAGTTTCATCAGCTTTGAAATCAGATATGCTTGCGGCTACATTAGATAAAGATCCTGCGGCAGCAGCCATGATTGATTTAGGAACTGCGATTGCAGATTATATTAAAGCAAATGCTCTGGTTAATTTTGCATGGATCGCTACAAATCCTGGTCCTCCTCCCGTTCCTGATCCAGTCGTAACTGCAACAGGAGAAATAGTAACGCTGTCATTTTCTTTAACTCCATCAGGGGCAACAGAACAACCTGCGGCAATAACAGCATTACAGGGAGAATTAATTATTGGTATGACAGCCGCACTATATAACATAACTCAATCAGGATTCAGCACTAGTCCCGGTGCTATGGCTTCATCTCCAAGTCTTGCAACTCTTTCTATAAGTCTCAGTGGAGATGATCGTGATATAGCATTTCAACAATTAGCAGATAACATTGTAACTTGGGTTAAAGCTCAAGTCCCAACTGCTCCATGTGCAGGATCGCATGGGGCTTTTATTGGTGCAGGAACCGTAGTCACTATCTTATAAATAAAAACACAGGAGAATAAAATGGCAAGGAAAAATTCAAAGAAATCGGTTACTAGAAATTTAGAAAGAGCGTCTACTTTTATAGAACCAAAATCAACAAATTTTGAAATAACCAATGCAGAGAATGGTGGTTTTGGAATTACTACTAGAAAAGAAATTTCTACAGGACATGAGCGAAGATTTTTTGTTGCTAAAAGTGAAGCTGAGAAGAATCGGATTATTAGTAAAATTACAAAGGAAAATAAATAATGCCTCTTAGAAAAGGAAAAAGTAAAAAAGTAATTCAACAGAATATTCGGATTCTTATTGGAGAAGGCAGGAGTCCGGCACAGGCTGTAGCAATTGCCCGTAGTAAAGCGGGATTAAAAAATTCAAAGCGGCGAAAAAGATAATGGCTATGGATGCAGGTATTAATGCGGCTGTATATCTGAATACTTCAACTCAGGATAATGACGGCACTGGGAGGGTGACTTACAGATATGGGGGTATATGATGTATACCTAATAGAAAGGTTCGTTACGGGCTTGTATGTACCTCTCATAAGGGGTCAGAGAGCTTTGAATAGGATGGAGAGTAAAATATGGCCTTAAACGGGATAGTTCAATTTAATACAAATGGGACAAGTGCGTTTCCAAAAACCCCAGAAGAAATTGTAAAAGAAAAGCTTATTTTTCTTTTGACTACTCATAGGGGAGATAGAGAAAACAATAACAGTTTTGGAAGTAATCTACATCATTTAAGTTTTCTTCCAAATGATGTTGCACTTCAACAGGCCGCAGATAAAGAAGTCCGAAATGCTATTCAGGAATTTATGCCCTTTGTAATTGTGGATCAGGTGAGTGCTGTCAAAGAATCGAATAATGGATTAGTCCAATATAAAGTTGAATATACATTAGCCAGTGGATTTGAGGATAATATTGAGTTTAGTCTGTAAATTACATAAACTTGTAAAAGGGAGGATTTATAATGGCTGTCGGTGATCCCTTAATTGGTGAGTTTAATATTGATTTCTCAAAAAGAGATTTTATTTCTATTGTTGAACAGGCTGATGCACTTTTAGAAGTTCTAGTTCCGGAGTGGACTACAAGAGATGATAATGATATTAACTGGGCCGCAGTAAAAGCATGTGCTTTTCTGGTTTCTATTGGACATTTTTATATTGATTTAGGAATTAATGAACGGGATCCGTTTGAAGTTCAAATTCGTAGAAATGCTTTGAACATTGCAAGACAATATGGTTTTCCAGTTCGTCAGGCAGTGGGTGGAATTACAAGAGTAAGTTTTAATATTACTCCGCAGGGAAGTCCTTTTACAGTTGCCAGAGGAGAGTCTTGTCAGACTGATGATGGGTTAAGTTATGTAGTCAAAGATGATGTTGATTTTCCAATTTCCTCCGGTAGTGAAGATGCGAATTTACAGTTTGGAGTTTTCGAAAGATTTTCACTTGGCACTTCTGATGCCTCCGATTTTCAAAATTTTGTTGTAGACCGGGACAGAGTTCAGGATAAGGCCGTAAGATTATTTATTGATGAGGGTTCCGGTTTTGTAGAGTGGGAATTAAGAAATACATTATTGCAGAGTATAGAAACAGATGAACATGCTAGATTAGTTTTGAATGAAGATGAACAATATGAGATATTTTTCGGAGATAATTTGTCTGGAAAAGTCCCTGCAAATTTAGCGGATATAGAAGTAGAAGTAATAACTTTACCAATAGATGCGGTGGATAATAATTTTGGAAACCTTCCTGCTGGAAATCTGACAAGTTGTAGTGTTACCGAAGTAACAAGCATAACTGAAACTACTGATATAACAGGTGGAGGAGTGGGCCAGACAGTTGAAGAAATCGGCAGATCACTTCCTCAATGGATTTCAACTGCTGACCGTGCAGTAGCAAGAGAAGACTATGTTTTTCTTGCCCGTCAGGTTGGAGGGGTAAAAGATGCACAAGCTTTACAGACCGGAATTAATGTAGACGTTTTTATAATTCCTGTTGGTGGTGGTCTTGCGACTCCTGCTTTACAGGCAGAAGTATTAGCATTTTTACTTGTAAGAATTATTCCTATTATTAATTTAAGTATTCTTATTCCGACTCAGGTTGCTAATAATATTTCAGTGACTATTGTTGTGAATAAAGATAAGCGTCAAAGTGTAATTGCTGACAGAGTTAAAACTGCCCTTGAGAATTTTCTTGATAAACCGGATGAAGTAGGTAAGGCTCTCCCATTGATGGCAGCATATGATTTAGTAAATGATACAGACGGGGTAGACCGAGGAACTATTACAGCAATGCACAAAGCAAGTGAAGGAATTACAGTTGGAGATATTCTTCTGTCCCTCAGTGAAGTTTCAGTATTGGGCACAGTTACCATTACCCCAAGTGGAGGTCTACCATAATGCCATTGGTAAGATTTACTGGAGTTCAAAAATATACTATTTGGGATTTGATGTCGGACAATACCAAAATTGAAGATGAAAAGACTACTCAATTAAATATAGACGGAGAGAATAGAGGTCAGACTCAAAGATATCTAGGAGCGATAGGACAACTGGTAAAAGAATTATTTGATAAGATTGACGAGTCATTTAGATTCGGATTGGCTGACCAGACATCTTTTGATTTTCTTGAATTTTTGCAGAGGGCCACTGCCTCAAGATATATTGAAGTCACAGCCGGGAATGAAGCTCTTATCCGTGATTTTCAGGCAGAAATAATTACAGCTTGGAAGCTGAAAGGAACCCAGTTATTTTTATTTTGGATTATATACAAAGTTTTTGGGTGGAGATTAGTGAATATTTTGACATTGGCCTCGGAAGTTCTTATTACAAATTCTTCAACCAGTTTTCTTTATACGGATGATTTACCTCCGGAAGAAAATAAAGTTTTGTTTGATCCCGGCTTATTCACCCCAGACGATAAAATGTCGCTCATAATAGATGTATTTTTAGATGCTCAATTTCTTGAAAAAAAAGTAACTCTGGAAAGTCTGTTGGATATATGGTCTTATCCCGCTTTTCCGATTTATCTGAACACGCCATAGGAGAGAGAATATGCCGACTTTATTACCAATTCCAGAAGATGCCGATGTAACCAGAGATACATTTGATACTACAAAAAATTATCAACGTTTAATCTGGCAGAAAGGAAAGAAAGTTCTTGATGCTGAATTAAATGAGATGCAACAGATTCTTGAAGATAAATTTGAACAATTATTCAGTATTATCGGCGATTCTTTTTTAACTAATGATGCGTTCAAAGTAATTGAATCCACAGGAAACAACACAAATAATTTTACAATTAAATCAGGGATATCTATAGTAGGTAAAATTATTTCCCGCTTAAATGCTGATTTAGAATATGAAAATCAGATATTTGGTGAAGCATTTATTCGTAAATTTTTATGGGATTCTGATATTACAGTTCCGGCTCTTACAACTCCAAGTGGTGCTGACAGAGATGATCTTGTTGTACTAACCGTTATATTTCAGGAACAGGATGGGACGGAAGATCCAAATTTAATTGATCCTAATCTTGCAGAAGAAACTGCAATACGTTTTAGGGTAGTTGCCGGATTTACAGTTCTTGAGGGTGAATCATTTCCAACTATTCCCAGCCCGCTAAAAGATTCTTTTGTTTTTGAAAACGATTCTTTTGTTTTTCGTGCCCCGGTAGCATGGCTGAGAAGAATTGATGGCAATGCAACAGTAACTTCTGGCATGATTATAGATGCCAGAAAGAACGTTTTTAATAATGATACAATTCTGGATAAAGTTCAGGCAATAATGGATTTTCAAGAGAGTGTTCTTGATAAGGATTTGAGCACTCCTCCCGGCTCACCGACTGTAGGAGACCGATATATTGTTGGCCCTTCTGCTACAGGTCTTTGGAGTGGAAATGATGACAGAATTACGGAATGGAATGGAAGTACTTGGGATTTTACAACGCCTAGTAATGGGTCTTTAGTTTTTGTTGAAGATGAAAGTAAGTCTTATATTTATAGTGGAACATTCCCATCAGGTTCTTGGAATCTTTTTAGTTCATTTTTGTCACATGATAATTTGCAGGGTATATCTCAGGTTGATCCTAATTCACTTGATGGTCAAAGAAATAAACATGTAGCTAATTCAGATATATTTAAGAACAATTTTACTGCAATAGTTCCCCCGACTTCCAGCGATGACGATACTTTGAATTATCAACCCGGAAGTTTGTGGTATGACACAGTAGCGGGGGATTTATTTCAGAACGTAGATAATTCAACGAGTGCTGCAATATGGAATAATATGAGTGGTGGTGGAGCGGGCTTTGCTGATCTTAGAACTGTCAAGGTAGGTGGGACTATAGGAGTCGATACAGATTTTATAAGTATTCCTGCCGCTATTTCAGCAGGTCATACAAAACTTCTTTTGAAAGAACCTAATAAAATAACTATAACGATTATACCTACAGGATCGGGTGGAACTCAGATTACTATTACGACTTCTACGGATCATGGTTTGACTACCGGAAGTAAAATTATGGTATTTAATTCGAATTCCACTGATTCTATCGATGGTAGGTGGACGGTAGACGATGCTCCCACCACTAAGACTTTTAGAATTACACTTCCGGCTGGTGGTGGAATATCAGTTGCGGGAACAGCAGGAGATTTATATCCCGTTCATGCTCCCTTCTCAGTTGCCGTTGGTCAAAAGGATCTTAGGATAGTTGGGCAGAGTAAGGAACTTTCAGTAATATTTTCTATTTCTGCTGCAAGTCCTTCAACCAATATTCAGTTTGAGAATATAAGAATTCTTGATGCAGTAACAGGTGAAGCAACAGCAAAAGATTATCGTTTTGAAAAATGTTTATTTAATGGGTTTACCGAGAATCCAAATGTTCTTGCTCCTTTGCGTGGAGTGAGAGCGGAGGGAGAGAGATGGATAGTTATTGATAGTAAATTGGGAGAATATGCTACGTCATTTTTTGATACATCACTTGGCCAGATGCTAGGATTTGTAATAGCTGAAAATGAGATCCTCCCTAATTCTGCGGCAGTATCGGGAGTTTTAATAAGTATAAGTGAATCAGGCTTTGTAGCCGCAGGGTTGATTAGAGGTAATTATACTCAGAGTCATATGGATCGTCCCTTTGCTGTTGCGGCTTCTAATACCCCTGCCAGTGATGTTTTATTTGTAGCGAATAATATAAAAGCTTTCGGAAATCATGACGGGGTAACAATAAGTAGTAGTGGTCCTAGTAAAGTAGATGTAATCTCAAATAGATTTGCTAATTTTGATAGGGGTATTGTGTTTACGAATGAAGCCTTTTATAAGGGTGTTACTTCTAATAATGATTTATCTGGAAGCGCGACTGATTTTCTTGTGGCGGATAGGTCATTATTTGTAAATACTAAAGATGTAAAGATAAGTAACAATGTGGGCGCAGAGTTTGAATTTGAAACTCCTGCAACTGCAACTGCATTATTTACTACAACGTCAGCTACTTTTGTTTTGATTACAGGTATGGCTATTACACCTCCGTCTGGAACTTACATAGTTACGTTTTCGGCTACAGGCAGTTCTTCTGCCACAGGTGGAGATGTAGATTATGCTTTATTTATTGGGGGAACCCAGATAACTCATACATTAAGACACCTTGATTATGATGGTGGATTAGCCGCCTCTAATCATAGAAGCGCATTACATAGTCAAGCAATTATAACTGTGGATGGAACTGACGTAGTAGATGTTCAGCTTCAGACTTCCGCAGGGACAGCTTCAGTTTATGCAAGAAGTTTACTCATTACACGAATTCAATAGGAGAATATTATGGCAACATTAACAAAGTATACTAAGTCGTTATCAGGAGATTTTTCTTCCGGATTTAATCAAGATAAATTTGTAAAAGAGATTCACGCATCGTCTATTGATATTGCCCTCGATAGAGTTGATGTATCCGGTGATAATGTAGACATTTGGTTTAAGGATGTTCTTAATTCCGGAAATCAAACTACTCTTGATTCTGTAGTTAGTGCTCATGATGGAATACCGGAAATAAAAGCAAGTACTGTCAAGATTCAGGAAGAAACTACTAAGACAGGTGGAAGGTATAAGTGTGATGGTTTTGAAATATCTGCTGCTGCTTCTGAGATAACTAGTAAGACTATTACGTTTCCAATTCCAATATCCATACTGTCTGCGTCTTGGACTTCTCGCACAGAAAATGATGGTGACATTGTAGATGCCCTTATTGGTAAAGATACTGATATAGGAACGATAACAAGTGCGGTTGCTGTTAATGATATTATTTTAGATGTTTCTCAAGGTGTAATTGATAATATTAGGATTGGTTATTATGTGAATATAGATACAGAATCTTTAGGTCGTGTGATTGCAATTGATAAGACTAATTTGAAAATTACAATGGATAAGGTGGCCACAATTACACATAATTCTGGAGCTTCTGTACTAATGACTATAAAGATGCTGATCAATGTGGTTCTTACCGATGGTCAAACTATGTCTATTGGTGAGTCATCTATCGGCGGATCTTACATTCCTGCAAATATGGATTTCAAAGTCATGTACGATAATAAAACAGCATCAGCAAAGAAGTTTAGATTCAATGTTGAATATCTTTATTAAATTCTAAAAAGTAATGGCAATCAAAAGAAAAATGAAAACAAACGGGTGGAAGGCTGACGGGCCTTGGATAAAGGAAATATTAAAAGATATTAAAACGGAAGTGAAAAACATAAAAGAGGATGGTATTCAAACTAAAATTGAAATAGCACAACTTAAAATTCAAGCACGAATTTGGGGAACAGGAGCCGCAATTATTTCATCAATTTTTGTGGGAGTAGTTATTTGGTTATTAACAGGGTATAAATAATAAGGAGATTAATTATGGCACAAAAAAATGGGATACAACAAATTAACGCGGCGGATATAACAAAACAAATTATTTTAAATGATGTTATAGGTAGTTCAGGAATTTCTAGTGTTACTAATTCAGATATGAAAAATTCAGTTGAAACGGTAGCAGATACAGATGTTACTCTAAGTGGTGAGCAGACAATAAATGGAGTTCTTACAAGTAATTCAAGAATTGGAGTTATAGGACAATCTGATGCTTCTGAAAATGGTGTTTATATTACTGCAAGTGGTTCTTGGACAAGAGCTGATGATTCGGATGAGGATTCAAAAGTAACTAATGGATTAAGTTTCTTTGTATCTAATGTTAGTTCTACGAAAAATGGTAATCAATATATTTTGGTAACTCCTGACACAATTATTTTAGATACGACTAATTTAGCTTTTATTTTAATTCCTAGGTTGGTACTTGGAACTGGGTTAGGTCAAGCGGCGGAAGGAAATGATTTAAGAATTCCAACGCAAGATGAAAATGATGCTTTAATAGGAAGTAACGGAAGTCCAAGTTCGTCAAATAAATATTTAACTGCATCAGATGTTGGTATTGGAATTCAGGCTTTTGATGCTGGCTTGGCTAGTATTGGAGGACTTACGACATCCGTAGATAAAATGATTTATACAACGGCTTCCGATACTTATGCTGTAACCCAGCTTTCAGGTTTTTCAAGAACCCTTTTAGCTAGTGCGACTGCTTTGGTGGCTCGTAGTCATCTTGCATTAGGAACGTCAGACAGTCCTTCTTTCTTCAGAGTAACTTTAAGTTCCGGATTAACTTTAAGTGCTATGACTCAAGGATCTATTCCTTTTGTTGGAGCCAGTGGATTTATATCTGAGGATAACACTAATCTATTTTGGGACAACACCTCTAAAACTATTGTGGTGGGCAAATCGGAATTGGGTGCTTTCCCTTTTGCTTCTACTGATGCTTATTTTGGGCATTCAGGGTTGAACCATTCTAATAATGGAAACTATGCACTGAGGCAAAATAGCGTTGGCAAAACCTTTGTGAATTCAGCATCTGGACAGGGGCTGGATTTCTTAATTGCAGGGGCTCCAAAAATTAGGATAGGTGCCAGTAGTTTTGATCTTCTTGTGGCTGGTGATTATCTCATAAACAGTGCAAGTGTTCTTAATACCACCACATTGGGTTCTAGTGTAGTTAATTCATCCCTGACAAACGTGGGCACTTTAACAAGTTTATTGGTAAGTGGAAATGTAGGTATTGGGGCAACTCCAACTCAAGGCAAACTTCATGTAACACAATCAGCAGATGCCTTTAATAATGGTATTACCACAGAAGCAACAGGAGGCGGAAGAGGGCATTTTTATCATACTAATGTTAATACTGTTGTTATTCAAAAAGGAGCTAATACAAATCAAATAGTATTAAACAATGATACTAGTGTAAGTTTTGTTCAAAGAATAATTGCCAATGCTAACCATCAGGCATTTGCGGCAGTGATAAATGGTTCAGGACTTTTTCAAACAGTCAATTTTCCAATAGCATTTCCGGTAGGTTCACTCATAAGAGTTATCGGCACTTTGCAAACTGCTGGTGGCACAGATTCTTTTATTGTTGTTCGAAACATAGCAGTTGCAAGTTTTCAGTTCGAAGCTCGTAATCACGACGGCGGTGTTCATACTGGAGCAGATACCGTAGGATTTATAGCTATAAGGGAGGCATAAAATGTTATTAACAGCTTTTATAATTAATACTCAAAAAGTTGGAACAGAACTTATACAATGGGATGGTTCTGATTTAGGAGGAAATCCAGCCTTCAAAGCCGAGGCTACTGTTTCAACAGGTTATGGTGATATTACAAGTTTGGCTAATTGGAATACATGGTGGAAAGGAACCCTTTTGGATTATAAGGAACTGCGTAATGAATTGATTGCAGTTTTCTTACCGAACTGGGCGACACTTGGGAACGCTGATAAAAAAATTCTGTTGACCCATTATATTTGGCCTTCTACTGAAACAACTGTGAATCTTGATTTGCTTTATACGCAAGCTGAGAGGGATGCTTTTCAGGAAATTATGATGGGATTATTGGATAAGTGTGACTGTCTTATTCGAAAAAGTAACGTAATCGGTTCGATAAAATACTTCGACTATCAAGTAGATGATAATGGAACTTTGAATACTGTTGAAATCATAACAGATGTGGAGCTTGCTTAATGTCTAAACACTCGTGGAATTTTAAGGAGGTGTGCTATGGGTAAACACTACCATATTGGAGAAAATTACCGTCATGGCGAGGTTGCTTTTAGTGGAACGAAGAAAAAGAAAGTGAAATTTGCTAAACCATTTAATACTATGCCTTCGGTAAGTTTTACATTAGGAGACGCAAGTTCACAGCCTCCCTTCAAATTGACAATGACGTTAGATCATTTTTGGATTAGATTTACCAACAAATATCACGGTACAGTATCATGGTCCGCAAGGGAGATGGATTAATGGCAGTAACACTCACAATAATAACTGAAACCGATCCTGACGATAGTTCACAATATTTAGATATTATCGCGGAGATAGATGGCTCGGTGAAAAGGATAGAGTATTCCAGACCAGTTCACTTCTCCACAGTGGTCTCGACTGGCGGTGCTGCTGTTGGTCAGGCTGATGTGCCGTTAGATAGTGTAGTTGATTTGGAACCAGATCGTAGAATTAAAATAGATGGAATTGAACATAAAATATTGAGTGTGAATACTATCACACCGAAAGTTACTCTAGCAGCAAATCTTGTTTCAGCTTTGGTCGGCGGTGAAGCTGTTATTACAGACTCTTCTACATTACAGTCAGAAATAGAGTCTGATTTAACAGCCAGAGGATATACTATCTAAAGAAAATAAATGGAGATTGGAAAATGAAATTATCGGTAAAAGACAGAATAATGGTGAAGCAGTTTTATCCAAATCAGGATGATTTAGTGACTCAGGTTTTGGTCAGAGATATTGCAAAGAAGGTTGAATTCTCCCAAAAGGAACTTGAGGAGATTGAATATAAAGTTCTTGAGAATGGTAATCAGACATGGAAAGAGAAGGATATAGATGTCAAGTTTACAGATTCAGAACTTAGTTTTTTAAGAGATCAAGGGAATAGATTGAATTCGGAGAAAAAAATAAGTCAGGATAATTTAGATTTATGTTTGAAAATAAAAAGATAATTAGGAGGAAATAATATGTCTATTACACTTAGTTATAATTCAGCGGGTGAGGTAGTAAAGATAGAAGAACCTTATAAAATTATTAGTACTGGAAAAAATATGAAAAGAGTGCAAAATATTGTCCCTAAAAGCGGTGATACTGTTGTTACACAAACACAAGTAGTTCAAGATATACAAAACATACCTGTTTAATATTTTTAATGCCTATTACAGCTAGTATACAAGAAGAAGGAATAGTTGCAGAAGTATCTGAACAGGGGATAGTTGCAACAGTAGATGAGGAACTTTCAGAAATATTTCCCCCTATTCCACCATTAATTTCTATTTCAATAATTAATGTTATTCGGTCAAAGTTTCCCGGAGAGATTGATTTAGAAACTATTTTTAGTGACCCTAATGGAACAGTTGAAAAAGTAGAAATATTCTTTCGACTTGATTTAGGACCTGTTATTTTGTTAGTGACATTTGAGCCAGCAGAACCAAGTCCGAGGACATTTAATTTTACAAATATGGCGTTAGGAAGTTATTGTATTTTTGCAGTAGCTACAGATAACGACGGAATAACTACTCAATCAAATATGGTTGTACAAGTTATTGTTGCTAATATTATTCCTACTGGAACTTTAGAATTTAATTCTTTTGTTTCTGAAAATGATCCGGGAGAAGTATTATTTGATTGGACTGCCTCTGATCCTGATGGAACAGTAATTTTAATAGAATTATTAAGAAAAAAAGATACTGAAGGAAGTTTTTCTGTTGTAAATTCTATCGGTAGTCCAGCAGGTAGCGGACAAATATCTGATATCGGAATAACTGAAGGAATTTATGACTATAAATTAAAAGTTACCGATAATGATTCGGCTACTTTTGAAACAGGTTTAGTAAATATTATTATATTGGCTACTGTTTCTGATATTATTACTTTTGATTCAGATACAACTTATTCAAATGGTGATACTTTGCTTGAGGATTCGGATTGGAAAATACGGATAGAAGGTGGGGGAACGGCGGTTCAATCAGGTGGTAAATTAATTTTAAGTGCGTCTGGGGCATCATCTGACATAGCATTTATTGAAAAACAGGAGGATTTAAGGGCAAGGGTGAAATGGAAAATACGTTATGCTTATAGACATACAGCAGGGTTTGGTACAAATAATGCCGGTCAGGTGTCGCTAAGAAATGCACTAGCTGTAATTGGACTTACAAATTCTGTTCATTGGGATGGAAGTTCATCGGAGGGTAGGATTCGTTTAATTTCTATAGGTGATGGGTCTGCGCCTAATCTTCGGTATGCGCTTCAACACAAAAATACTGGGGGTAATTCTGTAAACGATGTTTTCGTTACGGGTCAATGGGCCGGTCAAGAGGTCATTAATTCTATTGAAAGAAAATCGGACAGGTACACAATGGTTTTTGATGAGGACGATGTAACGGTGGCGGGAACAATAACAACAGATATTTTATTTAGCAATATTCGAGTCCCCCATGATAAAGATTTCATACAGATAGCGGCAAGTCCGAGGACGAATAATCTTGATTCGATTATTGAAATAAATTTTATCGATCTTGTGACGGTTGTATAATGGCGGTTCAGGTTTATATGGCAATAGCAGAGGAAACGGTAGGCGGGATTACTATTCCTAAAGTTGGCGCGGCTACAATAAAGGTCGAAGATAATAATGATGGAACTCATACAGCAAGCGGGGATCAAGCCCATATAGATATTGTTAGTGGTATTTCTGGATGGGTTGTTGAATAATTATATGAGTAAATATGAAGAATTATAAAAAACATGATAGAGTATTTTTAGTACGTGCTAGATATAAAAAATAAATTTTAGGAGAAAAATAATAGGAGAATAGAGATGCACATAATAAAAAACATGCACGTTTTAAGAGGAGATGATAAATTAATTACCTATAATATTACTGATGTAAATACAAAACAGGTAATAGATTTGACAGGGGCAGTCATAGTTTTTGTGGCAAAAGAAAGAAAAGAGGATACGGATTTAGAGGCCGTAATAAATTTGAGTACTTTGACTTCAGGAATAACAATTACAGATGCTGTAAATGGTCAGTTCCAAGTAAAAATACCAAAGGCTGATACATTACCGCTTGAAGGAAATTTTTTATATGATGTGCAAGTAGACTTACCAGCAGGTGACAGACAAACTCCTGTCATTGGAACACTAACAGTAGATAGAGATGTTGCTGTAGCTTAGGGAGAAAATAATGAAAGAACATTTTGATTCATGTGTTAAGAAAGTTTTGAAAATGGAAGGTGGGTATGTGAATGACCGTGATGATCCCGGTGGAGAAACTAATTTTGGGATAACAATAGCTACTGCTCGAAGGGGTGGGTATATGAGTGATATGAAAGATATGGTCCGTGAAGATGCCGAGGCAATTTATTATAATCTTTATTGGACACCGCTTAGATTGAATGATGTTGAGGATGAAGATTTATGTTTAGAATTATTTGATACTGGAGTTAATATGGGTTTACGCCGTCCGGTTGAATGGTTACAAGAAGATTTGAACGCATTAAATAATCAGGAAAAACTGTGGCAGGATATTCTTGAGGATGGAAAGATAGGTCCGAAGACAGTAGGAACTTTGAATGGTGCATTGAGAATAAAAAATATGAAGGACAGACTTTTGAAACTTCTTAATGCAGATCAGACTGTCAAATATAAAAACATAACTAGAAAAAGAGAAACAAGTGAAAAATTTATAGGTGGATGGTTGGATCATCGAGTTAAATTTTCAAGTGGCGGGTATGAAAAATCACATGAATATAGAAGTGCGGTAGTGTGATAAGAAAGCAGTTAGGATGGATAATAATTGTTATTATGCTAGCCTGTCTTATTGCAGCGTTTTATATTGCTGAATGGTTGACAAGAATTGTAGAGAGTAGCGGTATTGCCTAAAAAAAGAAAACTAGATAAAAAAATTCTTGACCGTAGTATTAGAAAAAGAAAAGCTACCATGAAAGAGAAAAAAGAATCCGCAGAAGATTATATGACTTTAAGGGTATGGATCAGAGAAGTAAGTTGGTTTATCATAGCAGTAGCATTATTTATTTTCGCTTTTACATTAGCTCCAGCAGAAGTAATAAGAGAACATTTCAGTACGGAGAATTTTAAGAATGCTGTTTATTTTTTATTGGTTATAGTTGTTTGTATAAAAGAATATAAAAGACAAAAAAGTTCTGAGAATATGTGGAGATTGATTTTCATGATAACTGGGTTCTACTTTGGAGTTACCGTAGGAGAATCCGATATATTAAATTAAGGAGAAAGAAAATGGCAGAAACAAATGCACCAAAGAAAAGTTTTTTAGAGAAGTTCAAAATCAAAGTAGGTCTTATCGCTTTGATAATTGATATTCTTACGTTAATTCTAGGGCTGTTCCTTGATGAGATGAAAGTAGAATATGTCTACACCATTATTGGATCAGTAACAGGGTTAGCGGCAGTAGTAATTCAGGGTCATTCTAAAGTTGATGCGGAAGCTGTTAAATTAATTGCAGAAGAAATCCGTAAAGAAACAGAAGAGTTGAAACTGAGAAAGAAAAAGCGATAAAAATTGGGCCTGATATACTAGGCCCTTGAAATTATATTAAGGAGAATAAGATGCCGAAAAAATTTACGAAAGAAAACCTTCTGGAAATTATGAAGGAATTAATATCAAATTTTCAAACCAAAAGAGGAGTTGTTACAGTAAAAACCGTATTAGGAAACTTTCTTGATGATCGGGATGGGGTAGCAAAGGGAACTTCATCTGCTAATCTATATAAACAGTTTGTAAAGTGGAGTATGAATAATAGAAAATTTCCAAGTGGAAAATGGCCTTCAAGCTGGTTGGCTATGTCTTTAGAAGAATTAGCAGATTATTTAATGGAGAGAGAATAATGAAAATATTTATATTAATATTTTATTATTTTATTATTCTTTCTATAGCTTTTGCAAAAAGTCCTATTGACTTAGCTATCGGATTATTAAGAACTCATGCGGATAAATTATCTGCGAATATTGTTGCTAGGTATGCTGAAGGATATATGCAGTCTATTGAAAAAATGGGTGATAAAAATTATATATTTACTTTATCTCCGGAAATTAATATTGAAGGTGGGTTAAAAGATTCTTTTAACGGTATGACTTTTAAGGCTAGAGGATTATTGTTGAAATTCAGCACGAAAGAATTATTGAGTGGTGGAGAGATTCCGGATTTGAATAAACTTTTTCATGCTTTTCCATTTTCAGTTGGGATGGAGACTGACCAGAGATTCCAAAATATATCGACAATTGCAGAGGCCGGATATGTGCCTCTTTGGTTTCCAAAATTCAAAGCATTTAAGTTAGGAAAGAATTTTCAGTTTGGTATTTTTGTCCAAGGTGGTTATAAGTTTCAGACTTCTAAAGAAACAAATCAGACTGGGGGTGCAGAAGATCAAAGTAATGAGGAGTCTAATAAACCTATTGGAAGATTACGTGCGATAATTTTTGTAAATCAGGAAATTGGAGGAAGGATATATTTGAAAGGAAATGCTCAAGGATGGTATGATTTTTTGAATAATAAATTTTATCATCAGTTGGATATAGGGATCAGATTAACGTATATTCCGGGAAAGCATTTTGATTTTAAATATCAGAATGGGTCAGGAGCCCCCAATTTTAATATTGGAAACCAGTTTGGGGCTAGTCTAGCTTTCGACCTGTAGGGGTATACTTGACAATTTAATTATTATATACTATCTTGCATAGCCTGAATAGTATGAGTAAAAATATATTTAATATCAAGAAGATTACCGCTTCTACGTACTTATTTAAGAATGAGAATGGGACACAGTACAAAGTAAGTATTCGTGAAAAGGATTTGATTTGTTCCTGTCCTGAATTTCGTTTTGTAAATAAATGTGCTCATGTAGATGAAATTTATAAAAGGGAATCCAAGAAAGGAAAGAAAATAAACCTACCTGAAATATTAAATCAGGATGAGGATGATTTGATTCCATATCAGAAACAATTGAGAAAAATATTAATAAGAGAAAAATGATTGCGGCATTGTCTAAAACTAAAGTCATAGGATTAGAAATAGAAAATTCTTTTTCTACAATTACAGGTTGTAACGATACGGAATTAATAGGTCGTATTTCTCATGAATGTTCTTTCTTTGTTCAAGGTGCTTTTTTTTCTGACTTGTACAATAAATGGTATACGGATCCTATTACTGATGAACGGAGACGGGTATGGGATGGTAGGAAAAGATTATTTAGTACCGCTACTATGAAATTTCCGACAGGGCTTGCATCCAAAGTTATTAAAACAGCAAAGGAAAATGGATACAAAGTTAAAATAAAAGATTTTAGAATTAAACCGAAAAAGAAATTTAGACTTGATTTTAAGTATCCGCATAAGTTAAGGGTATATCAGAAAGAGGTTGTAAAAAATTCGGTGGAATGTCAAAGGGGAATTTTGAAAGTAGCAACAGGTGGAGGTAAAACATTAATTGCTTTGAAGATTGCACATGAATTAGGGGTTAAAACTTTAATTTGTGTGAATACAAAAGAAGTTCTGTACGATATTTATGATACTGCGAAACTTTGTTTTCCGGATGAGGAAATTGGAATATGGGGAGACGGGAAAAAGAAACTTGGAAAATTTATTACAGTTGCAACTATGTCCTCAGTTGCTACGAAGTTCAAAAAGAAAGATTCAATGTTTGAGGATGAAGATTATAAAGCTATTTTGGTTGATGAAGTTCATCATGTGGGATCTACAACGTGGTACTTGGCTGTCACAAAAATAAATGCTTTTTATAAGTATGGTTTGACTGGAACAGCTTTTCGTGGTGATGGGAGTTCAATTTATTTGGCAGCCGCGACAGGAAAAAAACTTGCAGATATTTCTGCCAGATGGTTAATTGACAGAGGTTATTTAGTAGAACCTACGATATATTTTTTACATCCACGACTCGATGATTTTGATAATCCCATGCCTTATATTGATGTATATAAAGGTGGGATTGTAAGGAATGAAAATAGAAATAATATGATAGCAGGTCTTGTAAAAAAGCACTTGGAAAAATCTAAACTTGTAATTTTTGAACGGTTGGAACATGGTGATATATTATATGAAAAAATAAAAAAGATTGATCCTAATTGTGTTATTATAACAGGTAAAACAAAAGACCGTTTGAAACTAAAAAAGGACTTTGTAGACGGTAAAATAAAAACAGCTATTGTTTCTCGAATTTATAATGAAGGTGCAGACTTGCCCCGGTTGGAAGTTTTAATCAATGGTGCTGGAGGACGTTCGGGAATTCAGGTGCTACAGAGAATAGGAAGGGCAGTCAGAACCAGTGAAGAAACTGGAAAAACAAAAGCTATTATTTATGATTTCTATGACGGGTTTAATTACAAATTGGAACAGCATTCGATAAAGAGAAGGTCTTGGGTTAAACGAGAAAAATTCAAAATTCGGGAGGTTGATGAAGTTGCCACAAAAGATTTATTTGTATGAGTGGAGATTATTGAAGGGTTTCAAAAAACAGAAGGAGCTGGCAAAAAAATTGGGGGTGTCTCAACAATTAATTTCAAATGTGGAGAAAGGAAAGAAGATTGATTTTTTGAAAAAGAAATTTATAAAAAAGTTTGGTAAACAGGAGGCCGATACAATTATTGAATTTAGTGGGAGGGCATAAAGATGGAAGATGAAAGCCAGACGATAGGCATAACCAATAATAAAGAACAATTCGTAAGTGCTGAATATAGTTTGCTAAAACAATGGGGTAGAATTCTTAATAAAGAACAGGATGGAACAGGTTGGCTTTATCTTGTAATACAGACTTTCAGAAATAAAGATTCCGGGACAGCTTGGCCTTCAATAAGTACATTAGCGGATTTATGTGGATACGGTATTTCTAAAACTGTTCGTATACTTAGAGTTTTAGAAAAACATGGTTTGATAATTCGGATCCAAAGTAAAAAACATCAGAGTAATCACTATGAAATTCCTGATCTGCCAGAATCTCCGGAACTGGATGAAGAAATTGAGTTTGAAGAAAGCACAAAACCTAAAAAAGTATTTAATGAAATGTCTCTGGATGAAGCCACAAAAAATGGAACAGCCATTTTAGAAAAGAAACATGCTAATTATGTAAAGAAAATTCTGACATTAAAACCAATTGAAAAATGGAAATGCACAGATATGATGAAATTCTTTTCCGCTTATTATAAACAAATATTAAAAACTCCTTATCCTAGAGCCACAGTTGAGGCGAGGGACAGAGCCAACTGGAAACAAATGATAAATACATATGGCCCTGAAAATGTTTTGGAGGCAGTAAAATTTGGTATAGAAAACTGGAGAGATCTGGATTATGTAAAGGGCTGGCCAGATTACCGAAACTTCTATAAACATCGTGTGGAAATTTTGAAGGATTCTCAGGACGGGAAAACTGTAAAACAGCAATATGATTATGACGAAGATGAAGTTGGAATAGGAAAGAGAAAAAGAAAATTAATAAAGAATTAGCGGAGGCAATGAGTGAGTGACGTAGAGAAGAACGTAGAGGATAGGCGGATTCAGTTAGAGATCCTTAAAGAATTGCGCCGAATAAGGTGGCTAATAGATTTTGAAATGTCAGAGGGTGATACTGATTCTTGGTTCGGCAAGGAGAGACCAGAATGAGCGCGGAAAATAATAATAAAACAAGCCCAAAGGAATGGCTGGATGAGTTTGAATACATGATAAACCAAAGTGAAGATGCATATATAACGATATATAAAGGTGACGGAGATTATGAATATACAGAGTCTGAAGATTTAGACCGCCTAATCAGGATGGCGCGGAAAGGATTAAAGAAAGAATAATGGAAGTATAAAGGATGAGTAAAGAAATAAAGGAAGCCAAGAGTGAGTAATTATCAGCCATTATTAGAGAGCATTGGGTATGAAATAAAACGGCTCAGAAAAATAAACAAATGGACTCAAACAAAACTGGCATCTAAGGCTGGACTTTCAAGACTTGGAATCGGTGAAATAGAGAGATCACGATATAATTTGAGATTAACCACATTGTTAAAAATATCAAAGGCATTAAATGTTTCTCCATGTTATATTTTAGAGAAGGTCAATAGTGACGAAGAGAAGGAATGAATAAAGAATTAAAATTAAAACACGGTATTCCCGCAAATTTTGTGGACGTTGTTCTGTCTGATAATGGACTTGGAAAAACTACTGAGAAAATGTTGGGTAAAGATACTTTAATAAAATACAAAGAAATATATTCTGCGTCATTCGGTTGGGTAGAAAAACTTCGCAAGGGAGATGATAACCCGCATGGATTATTTTTATTGGGGCCGACAGGGAGTGGAAAAACCGGATTAGGATGTGCCATTTGTAATTATTTTCTTGATATAGGTTGGGTTGCTAGGAGAGTGACCCTGTACAGTCTGGTCAACAAGTTTTTTGAAAAATGGAAAACACCTTCTTTTGCATTGAAACCGGGAATTCTTTTCATTGATGAAATAAGCAGGGAACTCCCAACCAAAGAAGGGCATAATCAGAAAATTTTAGAGAATGTTCTTAAATACAGAATCGATCATAAATATGTAACTATTATTTCCAGCATAAAAGGTAAGGATTCTATCGGTAGACAGCATGGAGAAGTAATATCGAATTTGATAGAAAGTAATTTTTTTGATGTATTATTTCCGCAAGTAAATATATCTAAAATTCTAAAAGAAGATGCAGAAGAACGGATGTTCGGGTAAATATGAAAAATATAATACCAGCCACAAAAAAATGTGCCCACTGTGGAAAACTTATGGTTCAGTCTGTAAATAAAAACGGATATCTGAACGGGGATTTCAAAAAAAGAAAATTTTGTTCAAGGCTTTGTTTTCATAGTTATAAAAGTGATAAGTCTGCTCCTTCAGATAGTGCGGGAAAGGAGAGGGCACAAAAGGAAATGGCGCATATTAAAAAATGTCAAATATGCGGGAATATAAAAAAATTGCAAGTGCATCATCGGGACAGAAACAAAAAGAATAATAAACCTGAAAACCTTATGAAAATTTGTCAGCGATGCCATATGAAAATTCATATAAAAGCCGGAGATTGGGGAAAAGGAAAGAAAAAATCTAAGCAGGTAAATTGTAATATTTGTGGAAAATCTTTTATTCAAAGAAGTAGAGGGAATCATTTATGTAATTCTATTCAGTGTCATTCAAAATCAAAGAGACAGACTTGGTTGAAACGAAAAAATAATTCATGAAATTAAAATATAAGGCAAGATTTATTCGTGGAGATTGTAATAAGAAATTAAATAAATTGAAAAAAAATTCAATAGATACTTGTATTACTGATCCACCTTACGGGATTAATTTTATGGGCAAAAAATGGGATTATGATATCCCTTCGGTTAAAACATTTAAAAAAATATTTCGTGTTTTAAAACCGGGAGCGATGCTACTTTGTTTTGGTGGATCAAGAACATTTCATAGGATTGCGGTAAATATTGAGGATGCGGGATTTCAACTCAGGGATACTATTATGTGGATTTATTCAACTGGATTTCCAAAATCTTATGACATATCTAAGGGGATTGATAAGGCGGCTGGGGCTGAATTTGAAAAGAGCCCAGCGTCAGGTGTTGGATTTATGAACGCAGAAGTGGCGGGTGGATATAATGTAACAAAAAACAAACTAACTCTTAAAGGTGAAAAGTCAGACTCAGCTAAAGAATGGCAAGGATACGGCACCGCATTAAAGCCCGCCTTTGAACCTATTATTCTAGCTATGAAACCTTTAGACGGAAACTTTGTAAACAACGCGCTGACTCATGGCGTAGCGGGATTGAATATAGACGGGGGGAGGGTGGGAACATCTAAAAGGATTCCAGCTTCACCAGCAAAGGCCCACAATGGCTTTGAGGGGAAGGCATTTAAGATAAAAGAAAGGTCTACTTCTGAGTCAGGATTTAACCCAAACATAGGCCGTTTCCCCGCTAACATAATCCACGATGGATCTGAGGAAGTGGTGAGGGGGTTTCCTGACACCATGCCAAGTAAATCAGGAATTAGAAAAAATAAATCCGGCATGGGTATACATGACACGGAGAAAAACACGTTTGGGAAAGGTGATGTTTTCGGCGGGTTTGATGATT
>SDBT01004301.1_pt1 | contig 24232 bp, 20 predicted proteins | sample 2277101 | NCBI WGS metagenome assembly SDBT01 (sample SAMN10404973, study PRJNA504765) | marine sediment metagenome | isolation source: marine sediment core GS10_PC15, 103 cmbsf | place: Arctic Ocean: Southern Knipovich Ridge | collected 2010 | reverse complement strand
ATAACTTTGTGTCTTTGTGTCTTAGTGGTTGTGAATAGTTCAGTTTAATTTATATTCCGTGAAAATCCGCGTTAATCCGTGGCTAATAAAAGTTTGTTTGCAGCCTTGGGCTGCGGTATGAATTAATCACGCTAATCCTCATCGCGGACAACATCTGGCCCAGCGTAAAAGCCGAACAGTGAAGCCTTCTTTAACAGAAAACGAATCCGTAGCATCTCCTGCGATTCCGGCAAATCGGAATGTTCGCGCCATTGGACAAGTTCCTCAAAGCCGTCGCTTTGTACTGGCAGACAGTCGTTTGCTGTGTAACCGGGAATCGGGTTGCCATCCACATCCAGCAGTTCAGCAACCAGCGACCCGCTACTGGCATCGGCATTGACAAGCAGCGATCCTTGCATCTTGTGCATGGCATGGGTGGTGACCATTCCAAGTTCCGGTCCCGCGTCAAGCGATACAAAACCGTTCTTACGCAGTATGGCCAAACCGATTCCGCTGCGACGGGTTTTCGTATTGTGCGGACCATCCCAGGCACCGTAATAGATCAGTGTTTTATCACCATGATTGAACATAGGTACGGCAAAAAGCATTCCATCATCCCAACTATCAGCAATGCCAAGTGGAATAAAAGTTTTCTGATCGGCAACGCGCGTCCAACGACTATTATCATGGCTGACAGTAAGTTGAATATCAATAGTTTCATCACCGGGTTTTTTATAGATAGAAATCAAACCAAAATATTGATTTCCAACCTGACTTACCGACATACCATAAGATTGTGGATCTTGAATATCGTGTTTATGCGTAATGACCACTTCCGGTTCTGACCAGTGAATAAAATCGCTGCTTTCTGTACGCACAATTTGTCGATGCGAAGGCCAAGGATCTGCCCAACCTTTGGTATAGGCAACAAACTTTTTTGTGTTTTGGTCATACATAACTGACATGACATCACTGATTGATTGTTCGCTTTTTTTCGCGTGAAGGACCGGATTTCCGGGGTGTTTTATCCAATGAATGCCATCTGCTGAAAAGGCCACGCACATCCCATCATCCTGGTATTCTCCTTCTCCCAATGGGAAATCCCACCAGATCATTTTGTATCGTCGATTGGAATCGGGATCGGCAAGATCTTTTATAACACTGGGAGAGTAGAGATCGTGATATCCGTAATTTTGGAGGATGATATTATTTTCTGTGGAACCTTGAGATTCAATTATCCCAAGGTTAGGCCGTGTCCATTGAATTCCGTTGGTGCTGGTAGCATAAAGAATGGGCGTTCGCTCTGCCAAAGGCTGGCCATAATAATAGCTCTGATACCAGATTTTAAAAATCGATTCTTCATGATCATAAATGACGGTACCAAAGCAGTATGGGGCTTGCTCCCAGGGGACATCACCGCGGATTAGTGGATTATCGGGATGTTTCTCCGGCTGGTGCAAAGTCATTGTTACATTGGCACTATCGGCAATCCAATAGTCATCAATAAAAAGCTGCCAATTGTCCGAGATGTTCGTGGAGAGGTTTGTCTGTATTTTATCTTTGCAACCGGTCAAGTTAATCACAAATGTTATTATCATTACGATAAAAACCGTTTTTAATAATTTTTTGATGTGATTTTCATGTTGATTTATCATAAACTAGCTACCTTATTTAACTTTAAGTGCTCTGACCATACCGGTTTCATATTGCATATTATGCTAATTCAACCTGTCTGCCAATACTTTTGCCAAATAAATACAGGATTTGCCAACACCTTTTTCACGATTAGCCTTATACAGCGATGTTTGGCCTTCGTGACTTGAATAATAGGAAATGTACAAAACCCCATCTTTTAAGACCATACCGGCATAACTTGTGTCACCACCACTTGGTAGGGTGAGTATCTTTTTAAAATCTCCCAAAAGAGAAACGTGTGCTAAAATTGTGCGGTTGGCATTTCCAGAGTTATACTCCCGTGTTGCACATACGAGACTGTTGTTTTCAAGCACTACCAATTCAGGTCCTTCCAACTTGACAGGCAGCGGGTTCCAGTTCCATTTCTTGTATGGCGCCGAACTAACACCGATTGCACCAGGAGCACCACGAACAATTATAACCATTTTCCCGTCGGCTAAAAACTTAACATCCGCCTCATTAGGATTTGTAGAAACCTCCATGCTGCTAACATATTCATATTTTATCCCGTCTTGGGATTTGACAAGATGAGTTGTCCACGAATTTAATTTATTTTTGGCACCCTGATAAACAACCCCATAAGCTGTTCCATCGTACCAGGTCACATTCCATAGCCAATCCCGTTCGGTTCGTATTTGTTTATCTATATTGATGTTTTGAGGTTGGGTAAATTCTTTACTTACCGGGTTGAAGAAGCGCACTTGACCCTGTGTTGATTTTAAGTCTGTGCCTCATAAATTGAACCCCCCATAAGCAACATCAGGCGATTATCAGGCATCACAGACAACTTGGGATCACGCAGATCCACATCTTTTTCATAAATATGTGTAACCGAAGCCCAGTTCTGTCCATCTTCGGAGGCAATCATCCGGATGCTGCCATTGATGATAAACTTTTCGTTTTGATCCGGTTTATGAGTGGCACTTTCGCGAAAAACACAATAAAACATCCCGTTATAATGAACCATATCCGTAAAAGCATTGTGTCCTGCCCGATCCCAAATCCGCTCTACGGATATAATTTTATCTTGTTCCGGTGTCTTTTGAGAAAAAACACTACCGGATGAAATGAGAACAACAAATAATGCTAAAATTAATTTTTGATAGTTATAAAGCATAATTAATTCCTTAATTGATTGATAAATAATATTCATATCTCCGGATGCTAATAGGAGTATTGCTCATTTTTTCTATTTGCTACTGATTTCTATAATAGTACCGGCGATATATCGTGTACCATTTTCTTGATTAAAATAATAGATTACTAAAACACGATTATCATCAAGTTGGACTGCCCAAGTATAGCCTATGTCTCCATTGTCGCCATCATTGCGAAGCACTATCTCAGGAGCTGTTGTAAAATCCGTACACTCTGGGTTCAGAATACGAGCACGTATCCCAAAAGGCTTATGGCGATAACCATAAGTAAGCAACACTCTATTGTCGGGTAAACGCAAGGCGTTTAAAGGATGCCCCTGAAAACCCATTGATTCCCATTTAAAAGTTTTTCCCCCATCCATTGAGCGGGAAATTACAGCATGATCCTCAAATTTAGCCGTTCTTAAAAAACCTACAATATCCCCTTTAGGCGTTTCAATTACTGAAGCCTCATTAAATGATACTTTAGCATCAACAGCTACCGGAGCAACATACTCCCAGGTTAATCCTTTATCTTTTGAAACAATTAAATGGTTGGAAGTTTTTTTAGCACTGTCACTAGCCGCTACAATCCATAAAATCCGTCCATCATTAGCCTCGTATAATGCTCCCCTGTTATATGCTGGCACAGGAGTACCGTAGGCATTGTAGTTTATTTCCGGTTTTATATGCAAAGGATATATAGCCTCCTGCCATGTTTTACCACCATTGGTTGAACGAACCAGGTAGCCCCCCAGGAAAATGGCGCCTCCAGCTTCAAAATAGGGTTGTTTTAAATTAGGTAAGCCATCCGGACGAACAAAGGCCCAGCCATAACTTGTACAAAGCAGTGTTCCATTGCGCAATTGCAATAAACAAGGATCCTGTGAGCCGCCAAAAGGATGGGAATAGATCAATTCCGGTTCTTTAGTCCATGTATCCCCATTATCGCTTGATCGCACCATTACCAGGTAGCTGTTTGGATCAACATGACTTGTACCTTTCTCGCCAAATATTTTCCGGTCGGGAGCCCGCCGAAAAGCGACTAATATTTCTCCATTCGGCCGTTTTATTACTGATGGGAAAGATGCATAGAATACGGAGTCCTTATAAATTATAGTATCCTTTATTTTACGAACACCTGGGATATTATTTATAGAAGATTGATGCTCATCCGTTATTTCTATTATAGAACTTTGTGCTTTTATCTCTGTTTTGAGTTTAGTCGAACTCATATCCATACCATGAGCACCGATAATAAAAGCCAAACTAAGTACATGGAATATTATCATTTTACACCTCCATATTATTTATTATAGAATTAAACTTACATTTTATTAGAGCAATTATTATGTCAACCATCTCTTTCTTTCCCATTTTACCAGATCAAGAAATTGTGGATCTGCATAGCGCAATTCTTTTGCTCGTGATAATGTCTTTTCATTTAGATAAATGCCGTCGGCTGCGGCCAACGAATTTTGCAAATATGTCATTCGGTCGATACCGATAAGCACCGATGAGACTTGCTCAAAAGATAAAGCGAATTTTGTCGCCAACGTCGGCAGATCCGGGACGAATTCATTCAACAGTCCATCATAAAGTTTTAGATGCGCCGCAACATTTTTTAGTGCCGGATGCAGATTTCTACCCTTTTCACTCAATATGCCTTTGAACAAAACCGAACGAACCATGATGCCAACACCTCGCTGCGCCGCCAGAGAAAAAAGTTCCCCATGAGATTGATCCATCAGGTTGAACGGAACCTGAATGACATCCCATACAACGTTGTCAATGGCCTTTTTTGTCTCTCCAACAGTATAAGTTGAGACACCTGTTGCCCGAATCATACCCCTCTTTTTGAGACTTAAAAATGTATCTGCTACCGTGCCGTTGTCGAGAATCTCAACATCGGCCTGATGCAGCATATAAATATCGATGAATTCGGTTTGCAGAGCCGCAAGGCTTTCCTGCAATGAACTTTCAATATTCTCTTTCAATTTGCCTGAAGGGGGTAATGCTCCAAGCTTATCACGTAAATGCCGGCATTTAGTGCAAATAACGACTTGATCTCTCCTATCTTTAAAAGCTCGTCCCATAATAGATTCACTTTCGCCATACATCCGTGCCGTATCAAAAAAATTGATTCCGCTGTCGATAGCCGAGTGGAGCAAGCTAATCGCTTCTGGCTTAGAAAGCATGTCAGTTTTGCTTTTTACTCCAATCCCATAAGGCATACCGATTTCAACACCGCCAAATGCAATTTCCGATACCCGGATACCGGTTCGACCTAATAATCTTTTATTCATAATGCTATCCTGTAAATCCTGTCTAAAAAGAGCTAAGCAAGTGGCAATTTAAAATTAGGTTAACCGCTTAAACCCGGTTTGCCGCTCGGGACATTTCAACAATTGATCGATCTTATTCTTTTCAATTCCTTGTTTTAAAAATGCGAAAACCTCATCCGTAGCTGACACGATTTTTTCTACATCCTCCGATGTGTGTGTAGCACGGATAAAAGACACCATTGGTATAAATCCCACGCGCAACCATTTCCTGGATAAATAAAGTCATGATTTTGTCCGAAAGTACGCCATAATCAAAGTTTAAGGTAAAATCAAATCCATGTCCGGACACATCCACATTAAGTGCATATTTTGGGGTCATCTGTTTTAAGTAAGAAATAAGCGTCTTGCCCGTATTATTGATTGTCTCAATAACCGGCTCATTATTAATTTCATTGAGTGTGGCCAGTCCGGCCACAAGCGCAGAGCAATCGCTCCAATAAGTACTGCTAATAAAATTATCCGCCTGTGTCTTCATAATTTCCCTACGTCCTACAACTGCTGCCAGTGGATAGCCATTGGCAATGGCCTTGGCAAAAGTAGCCAGATCGGGCATAACGCCGAAATATTCCTGTGCGCCGCCTTTTGACATCCGAAACCCGGTTACGACTTCATCGAAAATGAGTAGGCAGTTATGTTCGTCGGCTAATTGCCTCACGCCCTCAAGGAACCCTTTGTCGGGCTGCTTAAAACGTGTCGGTTCCATAATAATGCAGGCGATGTTTCCGGAATTCTGTTTTAACAATGAATTTAATTGCTCCAGGTTGTTGTATTCAAACGGCAAGCACGTCCCTGATAAGGATACCGGAACGCCTTTCGGATTCAGTCCGGGTAAAAGATGCTGATTGAGAGATGAATTCGACGCCAGATTTGCCGCAAGATACCAGTCATGCCATCCGTGATAACCACAAAACAGCACCTTTTCTTTGCCGGTGTAGCTTCGTGCGATTCGCACTGCAATGGCATCTGCCTCGCCGCCGCTTTTACAGAATTTGACCATTTCAGCGCAGGGAACCATATCAACGATTGTTTGCGCCACTTCAATCTCCAATGCATTATTGATGCTTCCCAACACACCTTTATCAATCTGCTCCTTAACAGCATTATCAACTTTATTATAGCCATAGCCTAAAATGACCGGCCCAACCCCCATAGCCGTATCAATAAATTCATTACCATCAACATCCCAAAAGTGAGCGTTCTTCATACGTTCAAAATAGATGGGTGCCTGCCCGAAAGCACCTAATTCAGGCCTGCGGCTGAACAATTGTGTACCATACGGAAAAAGATGCTTTGCCTGCCGGTAAAGTTCACCAGAGTGTTTGAATTTTGGGTCAAATAGTGGAAGGTTATCATTTCCTTTCATTATTAATCTTTCGATCTTGATTGGTATTGTCAAAAATTACTTAGTTTCATTAACACAAATCTTATTTTAACGCAGAGACGCAAAGAAGGCGCAAAGCACGCAAGGTTTAGAAGCGTTTTATATTATTTTGTAATTTTTTAATACTGCTTTCTATTAAATTGATTCGTGAAATTCGTGGATATCTTTTCTTTGCGTTCTCAGCGAACTCAGCGTTTATAGAAAATTCTAAATTATTCTTCAAATATATCTTTGAATAGATTTTGTGACACTACCTGGGAGCGGTCGTGTCGTCATAGTTTGAACAGACTTGCGGCATTGTTATAAAAAATGTTTTGAATATCATCTTCACCAACCTTATAAAAACGAGCCGCATGAAAGAGAGCGCTTAGATTTTCGTAGATGGCAAAAGTGGCTCTGCTTTCCAAGCCCCCATCTCGTACAATTAATTGTGGAGTTACAACATGCCAGCTCATCCCAAGGCGAATATAATTCCCTCTAAAGGCAGTCGCATCGACTAAATCAGAACCAAAAAGAATATGTGAAAGATCATATCGTGAAAAAAGTTCCAGAAAAACGCCAATATCACATACTGCTGAAGTATCAATCCACAGGTTTTCCGCAACCGGTAGGCCATCTAAAGCGGCGGCCATATTGGGTGTGATAAAACTGCGGCCACAATGGGCAAGAATAAACTGACACTTTGGATATTGCTTTATAAGTCTGGAAATATCTTTTAAATTATCCGGATCTGCCATTCCCCGTGATTTTGATACATGCAGCGTGATACAAAGTCCGAAGTTATTTGCAAGTTCCAGTTGTTCCTCAGTGATAAAATCGGTTATTCTTGCATCTTGCTTATCCTCAACCAAAGCATGGACAAGGTAAGGCTTTAATCCCGTAGGTTTGTATGTATTGATTGCATTTGCCAGATTTTCAAGAGACATTTGCGGCTTAATCATTATGGAAAGACGATTCATGTTATTGGTTATGCTTTGAGCTACAAATCTGTTTTCTGCTTCAAGGTCACAATTATAAATAGGTGTTCCCATTACTAATCCGTTAACCTCCGAATCAGGGAGGAGAATCTTCCAACTATTCCTCAGATCGTTCATTCCTACATCGTAGAAAAAATTGTTCGAATCATCTGTATCAGGATCAGGATGGTAGTCATGAAATTCTGTCTTACACAAATGACTATGCGCATCAAATATCCGATCCGGCAAATAAGGACGAATTTCATGAGCGTAAATAAACAGATCGTTATCATTTCGTTGCAGTTTTTTCATATAGTCAAAACTCTTTATTTAATCATCAATTTCTTTATTCTGCTCAATGGGAAAAAGGCTTAAAACTACACTTATAAGCACCCCAACAAAAAATGAAATAGGAATGATCCACAGAAATGATATATCAACTGAAAACAGCTCATGGGAAAAACTAACCATGATTGCTGCGATACCACTTGAGAGCGTACCGATAAATGTTGCCTTCGGTTTTGCTACGCGCACAAACATTGCCATAAAAAATGGTACGAAAAGAGGTGCTGTTAACAGGTTAACCGTCTTATAGGATAATTCCAACAGGTTGCCTTTAACATTGCCAATGACCAGGCTTAGCAGAACAATGATAATACCGATAAAGAAGGAAATAATTGTAGCCAGTTTGATTTTTTTAGATTCACTAATGGTTTTATTTTGAAGGCGAAGAATAAAATCATTGACAATGGATAACGCAGAAGAATTAATACCTGATGAAAGACTCGACATTGCTGCTGCAAGTAAACCGGCAAGTACAAGTCCGGAAAAACCCACCGGAAGACCAATAGCGATAAATCGCGGGAACAAGGTGTCCGCTCCATCAATGATAGATGTTCCGGCTGCCAAAAACCCTGGATTCATCTTAACATAGGCAAAAAGACTAAGACCTAATATGATAAGAAGGATATTGACAAGAATACCGATTACTATATTACTTAGATACATCCGGCGCGCCGCTTTTACATCTTTCGTCGCCAAATAACGCTGAATGGCCATTTGATCTGAGCCGGCCGTGCAGACATACCAGCCAAAAGTGGAAATAAATACCGTCAAAAAACTCACCCGAACATCAGTATCAAAAAAGACCCAACCGGACCAATTCTCAGGCCATTGAGATGGGATAATATCGGACATGCTTCCCAATTGATTAATAATTAAAATGATAGCTAGAATTGTGCCGCCAAATAAAACAAATGATTGTACAACGTCGGTTAAAACTACGCCCCTCAATCCACCACTGGAAGTGTAAATTATAGTGATAATTCCCATTACAATGCTTACCAGTAAGGCATTCTGTTCCGACCATCCCATAATTGGGACAATTATTTTTTCCGCTACCATATATATAATCACGGACATCCAGAGAAAACGCATTATTAAAAAATAGATTGCAGCGAGAAGACGATTCTGCAAACCCAACCTGGTTTCCAACAATTCATAAGCACTCGTAATTTTAAGTTTCATAATAAAGGGGATGAAAAAATAAGCGACAACGAAGTAAATAAATGGCAGAGCTGCTACCAATAAAAATATCATCGGACCGTGTTTGATCATTTCTCCCGGCAGAGAGAGATAGGTAATGGCACTAAACATGGTAGCAAAAAGAGAAATCCCAACCTTCCACGATTTCATCCCTCGCCCACCCAGCATATAATCATCAGCGCTTTTATTCTTGCGAGAATAGTAAAAACCGACTGCTAACATTCCAATTCCATAGCCAATAATTATTATCCAATCCAAACTGGTCAATGCGATTTTGTCAATATTCATTTTCTATCTCCGGATTACTCATATATTAGGCCACAGAAGTGAGAAGCCGCAGAACAATCATTATTAATCAGTTCTGTGGCTAAAAAAGCTTTTCAATTCCTATTCTCTTTTTTCCATCCCTAGCATAGCAAGAACCTTGTTCACCACCAATCTCCCCGTTTTTGCCGGAAAGATGCTGTTTGACGCTTCATACCCCCCCTCTTGTTCTGCTTCTTCGGTCACAAGATATCCGGCTAAAACGCCATTGGACAGACTGGCGACAAATGTCTTTTCCGGGGAATCACCTTTGATCATCAGCGAATATTCGACGAATAATTCTCCCGGTAGAAAAACAAAATGATTGCTGTCTATACTGATTATATCTATCTCTGAAGGTAAAACGGATTTATATATCTGTTCAAGCTCACCAGTCACCGCCATTTTCGCCAGTTGATTATTCTCCTCGGCACCAAACCAGTCGCACTCTACCGTCCGGATTACTGAAGCCGGTGCGTTATCCCGCCGCATTTGTTCCAGTTTGTTCTTCACAAAATGCACTTTACTTTCCGCAGATCTAAGTGACATAAACTTTTTCTTCGGCAGCATCAGGCTGGACTGTTGTACAGAAAGTGTAACCCAATCTTTAAAATCGTCATCTTTCAGTTGCTGCATACGTCCCATGATTCGCTTACCCAACATAAAGCCTAATCGCTGCGCTTCATTAAAAGTATTTGATTTAATAAAATGACGCGGTGATTGATTACCGGATGGTCCGGTGTGGTAGAGTAAAATAACATCTTCCCTTAGCTCTTTTTTAACATATTCACGGGTATAACCAGGAAAGTCCGCTGAATAAAACTTCGAGTCCTCGTGTAAGACGGTAGGATGCATACAATAGATTGTCGATAAGGCAGCTATTTTGTCCGTTTCCGCATCCCTTACTACAACGATAGGGATTTCCGGATCAACAGCATCAGTCTTATTTCGCCGGTTACCGCCTACACCAGAACCATCCGCAGTGGTAATGGCGATTTTAGATATTCGCTTGTTTTGAAATGCCTCAATATAAACCTCAACTAGTTTATCAGTTAGATAGGAAATATATTTCGGGTCTGCTTTGGGCACAACCGGATCATTAAAAATATCGCTAAAGATCACCGGACCTGAATGGGTGTGCGATGCGGAAAGCATTAGATTTTGTTTTGGAATTCCAGTTTGTTCATGAACACGACCTCTGACATCGGCCGCAATTTCCCGGCTTATAAAAATAACATCCACAGCACAAAAGCCGATATTCATGTCACCATTATCCATTATCAGAGCAGAAGCATACAGTGGATCATGAATCCCCTCGCTGGTCCGTTCCACATGTGGATAACCGTGCAGAAACATCGGCTTTTGCGGAGTAACATCGATGATGGCTGCACCTGCCTGCAACTTTTTCAATTCTCACCCCCAAAAATAAAACGCATACTATTTTTGTATGAGATTCTGGTTTTTATATCCTTTGGCAAGTCATTTAATAGTTGCGTCTCCTCTTTATAACCGCAGTGTAGCCTGTCTTCTACTGTCTTACCGTCGCCGGTATAGTATTTTTGAATCCAGTAATAAAATGGCGTATCGCTGCCCCAGAGCATAGTGTCCGGATAGGCTTCTGCCAGACGGGTCATCACCGTCAACGGATCGCCATAATCTGCGGTAAAACGAATATCTTCCGGGGCTACAGCAGGCGAGTTTTGCACCGCCAGCTTACAATGAATGATAAAGGCCGAAAAATCGACGAAACAATTATCCAGGCGGTCCGCCTTTTCCAGAACAGGTTTTACAAATCTCGCCGAATGGGCAATACAGACCCGGATATCTGAATTCCGTTCCGCAAAATCGACGATATCATAGACCGATGCCCACGGATCGTCAGGATGTACAGCAGAATGAAAAACAATAGGAATCTGCTTTTTACGCGCAAAGTCAAGTATCGGCTTGCCCTTGGTCTCCAGATCATTTACAAAAGCCTGAATATAGGTGGTTGCTGTTTTCAGACCAAAAACTGGGAATTTTTCTGATAATTCTTCCATATGGGCCGCCTGTTTATCCGTCTCACGAGAGGGATCAAACATCAGAAAAGGAAGCGCCTTTTGGCTGTACTCCGGGAATATTTCATTAATCTCGTTTAGCAGATTCTTATTTTCCAGCTCGTAAGGAAAATTGCAATATCTTGTTGTTGTTTTGATTATCGATGATTCAATATCATTTTCATAAAACGCAGAGTCCACAAATGGAAAAACAACGCTGTGATCAATTCCTAAAGTGTCCATGCGAATGATCAGGTCCTCAAGAGAAAGCGCATAAGGATAACCGAATTGATAGTAAAATTTTTGTGAGATACCGACATGAGTATGAATATCGATGATAGCTTCTTTGCTCCCGAGTAATTTCTTAATCTCTTTCCTGGTCATTTTTTAGTAGCCCTTTTCCCAGTCCGGTTCAATATTCGTGGCAATGGTTTCCGTTACATACGCATCCGTGCGTAAAAGCTGATGTACAGATTCCGGCACTAATGGCGTTGGATCTCCGTGCATCACCAGGCGTGAGATCAATCGCTGCCACGAGGTTTTGGTGCCGTGAACGCCAATCCCGAATGACTGTATCCGGTTTTTTGCCCGGACAACCTGAGCAGGACCAATAGTCGCTGCTTTGGGCGGTACCATGGCCAGGTCACCGCTCATCCCGAAGCTCCCGTGCAGGGAATTTTGTGCCAGCGTGAACGGACTTAATGTGACAACGCGTGGCCCCATGTCCATCCACTCCTCCATAGATTCGGTTTTAAACTCCGGTGCATCCGGTTCGATGAAAGCCAGATGTCCGGTCCAGCCCGGGCCACTGTAAACAATATCTGCTTCACCGAGGTCGGAAATCATTTTTCCGTAATCATTGATGTTTTGATTGGTGAAGGTGTGAACTTGTTTTTCCGGTGGTCTGATTTCTTTATCGAGGTTATGATAAAAATACTTCTTGAAGGCATGTCCAAAACCGTAGATCCAGCTTTCTGGCGCAATATTACCGTCCTGGTCGGCATATTCATCCATATTAAAGGTGTGTAAATTGCGGCAATCCACAGCAAATTTATTGAGCATGTGCGCCAGCATTCTAAACTGTGGCCAAGGATTTGGCATAATCATCACAAGCTTCTCATTATTATCCGCCGCCGTTTTGATGCGATGAAAGGCATCGAATAATGAGATAATGGACAAATCAGCATCAGGGACAACACGGATTTTATAATCCGGATTTGGATGTTTATCAATCTCTTCCCGCTTGATTTTTCGCACGCGTTCGAGCACATTCTTATTTCTGAAAGGGACATACTTTGAAGGTTCATAAGTAAATTTAGTCATTCATACTTCTCCAATTTTCGCTATGCAAATAAATATCGATGGCACCATATAACCCAGCATCGGTGCGATTTTCTATTATAAGTGGTCTATTCAGAGTATCCTGTAATATTTTAAACCACACTTCCGATTTCAGCATCCCGCCAGAGAGAAAAATGTTATTCACAGCAACTGCTTGCTGAATCTGTGCAAAGTGAGATTTTAATCGAAACATATAGTGCTTTATGATTCCGGCACAAAATTTCTGTACCTCTTCTATCGAAAGATAATCCGGATGATCTATATCTCCTGAAACAGGAAGTTCAACATTAATATCCGGGTAATGAAGATATGTTTTAAAAAGCTGATCATACGTGCCATGCTGGAAATATTTGTTTTTAAGCTGGCGAATTTGCATCCCAAAATCTCTCTCAAAATTAAGTAGGAAAAAATCATTACCCACCGGATGTTTACCAGCAATCTGGTCATCTGTCAGATCTGTAATCAACGAATCCGTTATTGTATAAAAGACCATGGCCGTACCAAAGTTTATATTCACATCTCCGGGTTGCTTTAGTCCAGCCCCGCAAGCGGAAGCACCCTGGTCATTACCGCATAAAAATACGGGAAAGCGATTGTCTAACTTCCATACACGCTGAATCTGTTGAGAAATTAATTCACCTCTCATCCCGGCATTTTTTAATTCTGGAAAAAAATCTTCCGTCAAACCAAGAAGAGTCAAAAGATCCGGGTTTATCGAATTTTGGCGGAAATCATACATTCCGCTCATTCCGAAACTGGTAACGTCGGAGTAAAATTTGCCGGTCAACTTATAAACCAGGTATTCGTTAATTAATGGAAATGCCTTAGCCCTTCTGAAAATAATTGGTTCGTTCTGCTTTAGCCATAATAACTTTGAAATATATAGCCCTGCTATAGGGTTACTGAAACCGGCTGCTTTAGTAAAATCAGGCAGCTGTTCTTTCAGATAAGCGGCTTCTTTTTCGGCCCGCTCATCCAGCCAGACAATGCCCTTACGTATCGGATTAAAGTCTGCATCCACCGGGGCAAATGTTTGTGCCTGACTTGTAATCAGCAAGGCCTCAACTGTAGAATGCTTTACAACCTGATCTGCCAGGCACTCCATTAACAGATCGCTGGTTGTGTTGATAAACAGGTCAAAATCAATTTCAAAAGTGCTCTGTCTTTGCATCATTGGAAATTTTCGATGATGCTGTGCTAAGATGTCATATTTGGAATCAACACATCCGCACTTGATATTGCTGGTGCCAATATCCAATACAAGGTATTTTTTTTTACTTAATTCGGACTTATTCATTTCTCCAGAAAGTCCTGGTTACGCATCGTCATCTCATTTCTCAATAGTTTTCACATCTTTATAATTTGTTGCTTTTTATCTGATTCCAAAGCTGCTGTTAATATTTTATGCTGAATTCGAGTTTCATCTGGTGTAATGCATCCAAAAGCCATCTCTTTTCCCGGATTTGAAAATTCGTCGATAACTGCTGCCCACATTTGAAGGATGGCATCGGTAAAACCAAATTCAAAAATTCCTCCAGTTATGGTTTTGTAAACCGAATTATAGCCCAGGTCTTCGTTACGCCATTCCTGCTTTCCGCCATTTTGATAGGTCATTGTTTGCAATGTTTTGGGATGCTTTGTACTGAAGCGAGCGCTGAATTTGGTTCCAAGTATTTCAATGGACCAGGTATTCGTTTCACCGGGAGCAATACGATAAGTTTTAACAGTCATAGGAAAATCATATTTATCCTGTGGATGTTCAACCACGCACTGTAAAGTTGCATTATCCCAGGTTTCACATGCCGCGGTTCCTCCTTTTCCATCCGGACGCCTGGTAACAATATTTGAAAGCAATGCCGAAACAGTTTTTGGGATCCAACCGGCTCGGATGGGAATATGAAGTGGATGCATTCCAAGATCGCCCATGCAGCCGTATTCTCCATTTATATTTATCATTCGTTTCCAGTTAATTGGCTTGTCGAAATTAATATCTGAAGAATGTAAAAAACTCGCATTTACATGTATTATTTTACCCCAAGGGTTGTTTACAATAAATTTTTGGATTTGATGGGCGCCGGGATAAAATGGAAATTCAGAGGAGCAACGCACAAATACATCCGGATTGTTGTCTATTGCTTCCAGAATACGTTTATTCGCTTCCAGATCAATCCCAAAGGGTTTCTCTCCAAAAAGATGCTTTCCCGCACGGATAATATCAATATATAATTTTTCATGTAAATTATGCGGCACAGCACAATAGATAAAATCAATTTCATCGCTTGCAAGTAACTCATGATAATTTGTTGTAATAACTTTGATGGAATCGAAATTATCCAAATACCACGTAAACAGACTTTCGTTCAAATCGCAAATTCCAACTATTTCCGGTCGCACATCCAAATCCAAAAGCGCCGGCCAGCGTGTCGATGCAACTGCAAACTCACGTCCCATCAATCCACAACCAATAATGCCAAAGCGAATGGTTTTTCTTTTGCTCATCATACTCCTTATATATTATTCTATCAGTCTGGATTATTCATAGCCATTAAGGCACAAAGTTTTAATATTTAGTAACTCCATTTTTTAAATTCTGTATATCCTGTAAAAAAATTTTTGATTGTCCGGAAGATTCCTATGGAGCATCCTCGTTGCGCTATGCTGTTGTAGCCGAAAACTTTGTTTTTTTCGCCTCAGCGAATCGCCTCGGGAGATTAGCAAAGTTTTTACCACAAGACTCAAAGACACTAAGAATTTAGAAGTTTTAAATAAAAGATGTTAGTTCCATTGATCTGAGAATTGATGCACTATTTAAACCATTAAATATTATGACTTTGTGCCTTGGAGCCTTTGTGGTTATAAAGAACTCAGGTTAATTATTTCTCTGTGAAAATCCGTGTCAATCCGTGGTAAATAGTTTTTTGATTGCAGCCCCGTGCTGCGTTATGAATTAATCAAGTTAGTAACCAAACTCCCTTTCCACTTCCGCAATGGATTCTTCGATCATATCCAGTCCCAAATCGGCATATTTTTCATCCATGATCAGGGGCGGCGACATGCGAAGAATATGACCGGCTGGAATCCATGCCAATCCCTTTCGAAAGGCTTTTTGATAAACCAGTTTGCCAGCTTCATCAAACGGCTCTTTCGTTGCTGGGTCCTTCACTAATTCGATGCCGAGTAAAAAGCCTTTGCCTTTAACATCTCCGATAATCGGGTGTTCGGCTTTCATCTTTTCCATCCGTTTCATAAAATGCGCGCCAACGGTTCGCACGTTTTCGAGAATCTGCTCCTCTTCAATAACTTCAATCGAAGCCAACGCGGCAGCACAGGCCATAGGGTTGCCGCCGTAACTCGATGAGGCGGAAATCTTATCCAGCGCTTCAGCATATTCTTCTTTAACAACCATAGCTGTAACCGGAAAGCCGTTGCCGAAAGATTTCCCCAGGGTCAAAATATCGGGCACCACCTCCCAGTGATCCATGCAGAGCCACTCTCCTGTCCGCCCCATGCCAGTTAGGACTTCATCGGCAAAAAGCAGAATGTCCTTTTCATTGCATAATTTTCGCAAATTCGGAAAAAAGTCATCCGGAGGGAAAATTGATCCTCCCCAGCCCTGAGCCGGTTCCAGTACAAATGCGGCAACATTTCCAACAGTACCTTCCTGAATGAAAGTCTCATAGAAATTGATATAGGCGTCCGTATCAATCATTCCGTCTTCTTTTTTAAACAAGGGGCGATAAGGATCAGGACGAGGTACCATATAAAAACCAGGCGCACGCGTAGGCCCGTAACTATGAACGTCACTTCTTACCATCTGAGCACAGCTTACAGCCGCCATACTTTTACCGTGGAAATCCCTGAATGCAGAAATAAATTCATGACGGCCGCTGATTGCACGTGCCGCTCGAATTCCTGCTTCAACGGCAGACGATCCATCGCTATAGAGTTGCACAGCATTTAGATTCCCGGGAAGCACCTCTGCCATCTTTTCCAGTAATTTTTCCTTTACAGGTGTTGTGAAATCATGACAATTCATCAGCTTGTTCGCCCATTTTGCAACAGCTCCGGAAATTTTCGGATGGCAATGCCCGAGGGAGGTCACATAGATACCTGATGAAAAATCCAGATACCGGTTGCCATCCACATCTGTCAGAGTAATGCCATACCCTTCTTCAAAAGCAACAGGAAATAGTTTGACCTGCGAAGAGAGTCCACGGATATACTTGCTTGCGTTTGCATGCATCTTTTTTGATTTTGGGCCCGGCGTTTCCGTGATAATATGCGGTATTCCTTTGGCTTTCTCTTTCCACCAACCTTTACTCATTTTTATCTCCTGTTTGTAAAAAATAGTTGAATATTAAAAAAAACTTTTGTTTGCAGCCCTCTGCTGCGGTATGAAAAGATTAGGCTAAATTAATATTTTATTGTTATTTGTACCATCTCTGTTTCTGTAGCCAATTTTATTTACTTTTTTACCAATTTAACGGTAAGACGGCAACGCGCCCGATCTGTTTGCGAACGATCCAGATCATAGTTAAATCCCAGCGGCTCCAGTACTCTGCGATAAAGCACATCGCAATGTTCGCAATAATCGTGATAAGGCTCGATATGTTTGTATTCAAGGAGCCGGCCCTTGGAAGGACAATGATGCATAGTTATAGTAAATTCTCCGGCCTCTTCATCCAACGCCATGGTAAAATCTGCCGCCTCTTCGCTTAGTGTTTTATTCCAATAAATCCAGCATCCTCGGATGCCGTTTTCAATAACAAGGTCTTTAAGATTTGTTAAGAATATATCCGACAGATAATTCCAAAAATCAACGACTGTCGCTTTATCCTCTTTTTTTTCTATATACTTGAAAAGTTCGCTGTATGCGGGGATAAATTCCGTGCAAGAAATCATTCTTTCCTCCTGAAAAACCGCAGGCAGTAAGCGCCGTTCTCGTCATGATACTCGGGTAGTTCAACATCGTATGGGGTATTTCTGCATATTGTCTTATTCACTGTTACAACAGTTTCACGAAATAATTCGGAAACAGAATGCCCATTCGCTTTGATGTGCATAACGGCTGGCGAAGCAGATAGGTGAATGATTAACTCATCCTGTGAAAAATTCATATTGTATACGCCACCCTCAATTTCATATATCCTTTCATAGTGCTCCTTGATGGCAAGCAATCCTTTTTCTTTTATGGCTCTATTTAAAGGAGAATAGTATGTGCCGGCAAATTGTGTCAGGTATTCCTGAACCGCTTTCTCTCCAAATTTTTTATGCAGATAATCAATACCATAATTTAATGCAATATGGAAATCTTTGTGAAAATAGGGATTATCAGAAGCTTTTCGCGTTATAGTTTGTTTGGGCATATTTCTATCGATGATCTGTTTATCCATTTACTTTATTTAAGAACCCATCCATGAGCTGTTTGCAGTATGCGCCTATAGCGACCACATCTGCACCAATAGCGAGAAATTTGTATCCCATAGCGATCAACTCATCAAGATTATCGATGTTAGCCGGAGTTCCCGCAAACTTGCCATGCTTAATTGCAACTTCGGCAACTCGCTTACGCGTTTCAAGGAGTTTTGGATGATTCCAGTCACCGGGAGTGCCGATACCCTGGCTGAAATCCGCAGGACCAAAGAAAAGCATGTCTATGCCATCCAATGCAGCAATAGCTTCCAGATCATCGAGTGGTTCCGGGTCTTCAATTTGTAAAATAACAAAACGTTCTTCATTTGCCTGTTTGATATAATCAGTATATTCCATCATAGCATAGCCGCCATCAGCATTGCCGCCGTCAAGTGGGCGCCGACCAATGGGATGGAATCGGGTCATCTGGACTACTTTGCGCGCATCTTCGATTCCCATAATATGCGGCACCATAATACCGGTTGCGTCCAATTCAAGAGGTTTTATATAGTCGCTGTAACTACCGCGTGGGACGCGGACCATCACATCCATATCATGGCTTTTTGCGGCCCATACATGTGCCTGAAGAGTCGACCAATCCTGCGCCAGATGCTCCCGGTCAATCCATAGACAATCAAATCCACTCATACCGGCGATATCCGAAACCTGAGCGTCTAAATGAACATTTAAACAGTTAACAACCTCTCCGGCTTTTAACTTTCTTAACACTCTGCTTTGTCTCATTCTCATATTTTAAAATTCCTTTTTAACTTGATTAATTCATACCGCAGCCTCTGGCTGCAATCAAAAAAAGAAGTCCACGAATTACACGAATTTTGACGAATTTCACGAATTATAAAATATATTATAAAAATTATTTCTCTGCGACTCTGCGTCTCTGCGAGAAAATATTTTCACAGTTTGTAAAAATCTTGCTAATCTCCACAGGCGATCCGCTAGGCGGAAATAACAAAATTTTCGGCTACAATAGCATATTAGTAATTTAACATTTTTCTTAATCTACTATTAATACTGTCCCTAAAATATTGACACCATATTTACCATCTGCCGTTGTCCACCAGGGAGTGTCTCTGTTGGCAACACGAACCGCATAACGGAAATCCTGCTGGATACTTTTATCAGCGTCGGGCATCCATAGTCCCAGCATATATTCGCCATTTTCAATTTCTTTTAATGACATATCTCCTGTAATACGGTGAGTTAACGGGTTGTATTTAGGATCGCCCGGTTTAAAAGGCTGCCATGTTTGCGGATTCGCATCAGTCTTTTGTTTAAAAGCAAGCTCACCGGATGTGTTAATCAGAACCAGATAAACCGGCCGAGGATTAATGAATGTTGCAAAACCGCGGTTAATCAGCTCAATTTCAACAGGTAACGTTTCATCTTGTGACAGTTTTTGGGGAAACTTTGCCTTCTGTAATTCGATCCGATAACCAAGATGGTCGCGGATATATTCGAATTCTGCTCGTTATACCGGTTTTCCGGCATAATCTCTAAAATAGCCATCTGAAATGGGGAGATTTTCCCTATGCAGTTCTTCTTCCGCAAGCGGTGTCTCCATCCAGCGGTCAATCGAATATCGTTTTTCACCATAGAAGACGGAATAGGTCTGTGTGATACTTAAACTGCTCCAATGATGCAGGCGTAGACGTCTAATTGCAGATTTTCCATCAATCTGACCACCAACATCTTTCCAATAGGGCTCACCGGTAACGGCTATATAGGGGCTGACTTGTGTCACGTAATCAAATTCAGGATTACCCGGGTTGGCATAAAAAGGTGGTTCCGGCCAGGTACCACCGTCATCGTCTTCCGACAAAAACCCCATATCGCCAAATCCAATACGCGCCTCAGGTGCCCCACTAAAAGCATTGCTTTCATCAACATGCATAAGCGAATCGCCAAATATCCAATGCTTTGATTTTGCCAGCACCCGAAACTGAATCATTCTATCTTTTGGTAAAATCTCTAGTTCTCTTTTCACAAGTTTTACCAAGTTTGAATGATCTTCTTCTATATAATGAGTTGAATTATGCCATTCGCCAAAAGCGCCTATAAAAGTTGCCTGCAGGGTGTAAATAATGTCTTTATTCCTTTTTATTAATGGTGCAAGCTGTTCAAGATGGGTAAGAATCATTTCAAAGGAAGGTCCTTTTTTACGCAGACTATTGTCTTCGTAGGCAAAACGAAGCATAATCTTTATACCTGCCTGACGATACCGATCCAAACTTTTCTGGATCATTTCTAATCTTTTATCGGAAAGCGGTTTATCATGAAAATCATTTAAATAGCAATAAGATGAAGTTAAAGTTATTCCATCAGATTTAAATTGATTTAATGTCGTCAACAGCCAATCATCGGTGAAACCATCTGGTAATCTGTCCCGATTTAGGGCAAATATAAAACGTAATTTAGCACCAGGAGGCTTACCAATCATTGAGGTTAGCCGGAATCCTCTTTCAGGATTTAAAAGTCCGCAACGACCACCGGGATCATCTGCCCGAATGCCGTGATAGTTTATGGTTTGAGATTTTAATTGGTTTTGTGCGTCTATTGTGTTTGTATGATTGAGAGATATAAAAAAAATTAAAATAATAGCGGAGATATTATCGAGAAATTTCATGATGATTTTTTAACACCGTTTTTATCCCACTCGATTCTTTCTCCAATTAACTTCCCGTTTTTATAAATCCACTGGTATCGGATCTGACCGTTATTATGCCACTCGATAGATTCTCCATCCAGACTGTCATTCTTGTAACTTTTGACATAATATTTTTCACCATTTAGATGCCATTGGCGGGCTATACCATCTAATTTTCCATCTTTATAATGTTTGATAAATCTTGTTTGTCCGTTCTCAAGCCACTTGATCAACTCTCCGCTTAATTTGTTGTCTTTGTAATATCCCTGGGTCTTTTTCAGACCATTTTTGTACCATTCAATAAATTCTCCATCGAGTTTGCCGTTCTTATAGTTTGCAATAAAATGCTTTTTTCCATCCTTATGGTTTTCTGTTACTGTTCCACTAAATGGCTGCTCCATATTAATTTTATAATAAAGGCCATTTCGATTTTGCAACTCTGAAAATGGGGTCTGCGCAGAACATAAAGTTGCAAATCCTGATAAAAACAATAGGCAGAAACCCATAATATATTTCATTTCTTTTCTCCCTTATTTCTCTGTAATCCCTTTCCATGAATCCGTTCTGAATGGTGAAGCAGGCAACCTGGTTTTATTATACAAATTACCGATCGGATTTGCCGCCCAGGCATATCTTACTACTACCGGATTTTTAATTTTCCGGCTGGATACAACAATTGTTTCACCATCAATCCTGGCATCGGCCCAGATAAATTTCTTATCATTACCGGCAATGGCAAATCCCTTTAAGGCTTTACCGTTTTTCCCTGTTAGGCCTTCTCCAACATGATCAAAAGTCAAACGTATTTTATCTCCTTCAACTTTCATCGATTTATAGATCGGGCCGGAATAAACAACATTTTTTCCATAGACCAGGTTAAGTGCATTTAATGCCAATCGTCGTCCCACTTCCTGCTTATTCTTGGGATGGATGTCATCAGGGTCCCCAATATCAATAGCCGAGGCCATACCTGTGTTGGGTAAGGAGAGCGTCATTAATTGCGCTTCGCGTAGCTCTGCCCAGTCGTCATCCTGTGGTTCCGTTTGCAACCTCTTAAAGTTTGCCAATTGAACAAAAAGGAAATGGAAATCACCCTGATCCCATTGGCTGCGCCAGTCATTAATCATCGTTGGAAAAAGTGTGCGGTATTGATAAGCTCTGCCGGCATTACTTTCACCCTGATACCAAATGGCACCTCGTATGGCAAAGGGTATCAGAGGATTTATCATTGCATTAAACAAAACAGTAGGTCTGTTAGGATCTTCCGGAGATTGTGGCTTAGGTCCAAGAACTTTTGTATCAAACCCGACTTTACAAAGCCATTTGCCAGCCAGGGATATCTTTTTACCCCTATCACTTTCAATGAACATTTGATCTGCTTTGCCCCACATCCCGCCACTATATCCAATATCCTGAACATTAACGACGATGACATTCTTGCCCGCTTTAACATGAGCTGCAGGAATTTTATAAACCCTAGGCATATTAGCATCTCTAATGCTTCCAACTTTGATACCGTTAAACCAAGTAATGTCGATATCATTTACCGGTCCCAAATGCAAAACTAAATCCGTCCCTGCCATGGTTGCAGGAAGATTAATTTCCTTTCTAAACCACATAATACCATCTAAATAGGGATAACCGGCGTTTTCCCACCTTGTGGGTTGTTCCATAGTCTTCCAATCTGATGTTTCCAACTCCGGGTTATGCCAAATTGGCTGCCCATTTTTAAATCCCGCATCTCCCGGCCTGATACTTTCTTCCCACTTTTTTAATTCTGCCCGATACTCATCCATCGTTTGTCGCTGCTCTATCTTCCTTCTTTGAATCAATTCAACTTCATCCTTGAAGTCAGGCATCTTTTTTAGGGACTCGGCACTCGTCCAGGCCTCTGCCGGTGTACCGCCCCATGACGTATGAATCAGACCTATGGGTATATTGAGTTCAATGTGTATCTTTTGGCCAAAAAAATAAGCAACCGCTGAAAATTCGGGTATTGTCTTAGGGCTACATTCTTCCCACCCCGGACAGTTTATCGTATCCAAAAGTACAGTACTCGTCGTATGCCTGACCTGAAACAGACGGATATTTGGATAGTTGGCGTTGGCAACCTCCTCTTTGTAATTGTCAACCTTCCCCCATCCGTCTACCGCCATTTCCATATTAGATTGCCCGGAGCAAATCCATACTTCACCGACCAGAACATTTTTAAAAATTGTCGTATCTTCTCCAATGATACTCAACTCATATGGTCCGCCGGCTGACATTTTATCCAAAGATACTTTCCACTGCCCGTCTTCCTGTACAGTTGTTGTTTTAATTTGATCGTTGATTGCAACTTCAACAATTCCCCCGGCATCGGCTGTGCCCCAAATGGGCATGGTGATATCACGTTGTAGAACCATATTATCGCCAAACAGGGTTACTAATTTGATATCCTTTGCCGGATGAGTGACAGATGAACATCCGCCAAATATTGAAATTATCAGAATCGGTATAAATAGCTGTTTAAAAATTTTCATTGTAGATACTCCTTATGATTTTATTTATTTTCTTCCTTGACCACCAAATGCGGGAAAGATTCATCCAATGGCGATTCAGCCAACTCAATCAGAAACTGACTGATCCGGTCAATTACCAGTTCCAGGTATTTCTGTCCTTTTTCAACCGAAGCTTTTGATGGATCACCTGTTGCACAATGCTGATTCAACCGTGCAAAATTCCGGCTGGTTTTTATCCAACCTTTTTGCAAAGCTTCAAAACGAAAAGGAGGAACAGATATATCCGCAGCATTTTCCAATTCGACCAGTTCCGGATACAAGGCCAGAGCAACGGATGTCTCCATTTCTCCGGCATGGTCATCGGGCATATCAAAGATTGTATCATACTGATCAAGTCCTGCCTTCCACCAATCAGATTGAAAGAGGTGAACATCCAGGTCACATTGTACCTGACGAATCAACGGCGTAAAATCATTGCCACCATGCCCGTTAATGATAACTATTTTCTTTATCCCATGCTTAAAAAGTGATGAAATAATATCCTTAATCATCGCATCTAAAGTATGTTGAGAAACATGGATAGCCATTGGAAAGTCCATCAAATTACAATCCACCCCAAAGGGGATAGCCGGTAAGCCAATCACTTTCCGGGTTTTCTCCCAGGCAATCTTACAGCACTGATCAGCAACATAGGAGGTATGCAACATATCCTGCCCTTCGGGTAAATGCCTGTTATGGGGTTCGATAGCTGCTGTAGGAATAACAGCCACTTCCGGTTTTTTATCGAGGAGACGCTTCATATTGGTTCTTGCCAGATCCCACTCATTAATCATATTTTTACTCCCATCCTGGATTTGTGTAATATCAACTCTGAGGTATAACCAGAATATAATTTTCATCGATTTATAAAAATCTTGTATAATATTATCTCGTTTAA
>SDBT01004300.1_pt1 | contig 24239 bp, 23 predicted proteins | sample 2277101 | NCBI WGS metagenome assembly SDBT01 (sample SAMN10404973, study PRJNA504765) | marine sediment metagenome | isolation source: marine sediment core GS10_PC15, 103 cmbsf | place: Arctic Ocean: Southern Knipovich Ridge | collected 2010 | reverse complement strand
GTGCCTGGCACCACGCCTATACACGCTAACGCCAGACAAAACCCGCCACCCCCGGGTTGTTGCCGTTGCAACACCCACTCAAGCAGCGTCTGTTTTGCAACAGCCCGGGGTGAAAACGCAACAACAGAACGCAACAACAGTGCCTGGCACCACTGTTGCGTTTGGTAACGGGCCGGGGCGTTTAGCTGTAGAATCGGTGGCATGGAGATTGATGGGTTACTGAAAGAGTTAAGGGAGTACCCCGGGCTGTCCAGGAAGAGGGTGGTGGGGGAGTGGGCCGGGCGCTTTGCCGGGAACGGCGTGATCGGTGGCGCCGACGGTGTGTACGGACCCGGTGACGACGCGGGGGCGGTTGAGATCGAAGGAGGGTACCTGCTGCTCTCGGGTGAGGGGATATGGCCACCGTTGATGGAGGATCCCGAGTTCGCCGGGTTCTGCGCGGTGGCGGTGAGCGTCAACGACATATACGCGATGGGGGGCAGGCCGCTGGGGATGGTCGCGATCGTATTCGAGGGCGGCATCTCATCCGGGCGGCGCCGACTTTTCCTGGACGGGCTTCAGCGGGGCCTCGAGATATACCGTGTTCCGCTGCTCGGCGGCCACACCGGTCCGGAGGGCGACTCACCGGTAGTGGCGGTATCTATCGCCGGGTTGGCTAGGCATCTGCTCAGGGGCGACGGAGCCAGACCGGGGGACCGGCTGCTGGTTGCCGTTGACCTCGATGGGAGAATGCACCCGCGTTTCTTCGCCTGGGACACGGTGACGGGCGGCGGAAGTGACGAGGCCCTCCGGAAACTAGAGGCGTTCCCCGAGCTTGCCCGGGGGGGGCTTTGCTCCGCGTGCAGGGATATCTCGAATCCCGGTGTGCTGGGGACCGCGGCGATGATGCTGGAGGCGTCCGGCGCGGGCGCGGATATCGCTCTCGACCGGGTGCCGGTGCCGCCGAGGGTTGAGCTCTCATGGTGGCTCAAGGCTTATCCGTCGTTCGGGTTTCTGCTGGCGGTGCCACCCTCCAACGCCACAGCGGTGTGCGAGGTGCTCGCCGACGCGGGAGTCCGGTGGGCAGATATCGGGGAAGTCACTGAAGGCTCGCGCATTACCGCAAGCCTGGGGGGAAAAACAGGGGGGTTCCTTGACTGGCGCGAGGAGCCGGTGACAGGCCTGTTTTAGTATCCCGTCTCACAAGATATGTGTCACCGTATTCATGATACGGAAGACCATGATTGGGTCAGGCGGCGCGCACGGCGCTACCATCCCGGCGGTATCTGCCCGCGGTTGGCCACCAGCCACAGGACGAACAACACCGGCGCGATAGCCACCGCGAAGGCGACCAGGCAGGGGATCAGACGGAACAGGAAAAGCGATTGCAGGTGGCTCCACTTGAGGTTCTTGGCGGCCTCTTCCGAGTCGATCGGCCAGCGCCTGACCGTCATCTTTTCCAGGGAACCCAGGGCCTTGATGTCTCGCGTGCCGGCGATCGTAAGGTAGTAGTTGGCCAGAAGCAGGAACACCGAGAAGAACACCGCGAACAGGACCAGCAGCGGCACGTCTATCACATAGAAGCTCTTCACGTTCCAGGTCCACCAGTGGTTGGTGACCGCGATCGGCTCGATGAGCATGTAGAATCCGACGGCGATGACACCCGCTACCGCTGAGCGCGAGTACCACTTGCCGTTGGGCATCAGGGTGGTCGCCGTCAGGTACGATGAGGCGGCAACGATGTACCACAGCAGGACGACGGCGAGTGGAACGACCCCAAGCCAGATGGCATAACCGCCCAGCGGGTAATGGTGGTAGTAGTCGTTGAGCGCGTACCAGTAGAAGTTCTTGACTCCCCCCAGTACCGCGGCGGTCTCTATCGCCAGCGAGAACAGGACCGCGCCGAGAAGGAACGCCCGGCTGCGGCTTTTTCCCATGGCGCGGCTCGCTCCCAGGTAGAAGATTATGAAAAACAGTATGACCGAGGCCTCGAAGACGATCACGTTGGCTTTCATTTACGTTGCTTCCTCTCGAGGCGTACCCGCCGAACGGGGAAGTAAATAACCACCATGAGTCCTATTGTTAAGACCAGAAGGTATAACTGGAACCCCCTGCCGCCCAACTTGTTGGCCAGGTTGGCCAGGTTGCCGACGCCGGTGGTCTGCTGGCCCGGGCCCTTATCCTCCTCTTCTCCCTCCGCTTCCGGCAGGGTGGGGGCGAACCCGTCCTGGGGTGGGATGGTTGTCTCCGGTTCGAAAGTCGCGGGGTCCGGCACCGGTTCGGCCTGGGCGAGCAGGGCTTCCGGGAGGGCCGTGCCACCAGGCGTGCCTGTATCGCACAGCGCGGGTCCTGTCAGCCCACCGTTATCCGGGGACTCACTTTCTTCCGGCGACGGTTTGGGTGGAACACCCTCGGGAAACTCTATGCCCTCGGGTAGCTCCATTCCCTCAGGGAGAGTAACACCTTCGGGCACCTCCGTGCCTTCCGGCACATCAAAGCCCTCGGGCATCATTTCGGCCGGCTGCTCGGGGGGCTTCTCCAGGACATTCGCGGGGTTGGTTGCCAGGTCGCCGGAAAGCATACCCAGCACGAAGAAGCCGAAGACGAAAAGGATGCAGGTAATGAGCGCTATCATGATTCCATGGTGGACGGTCTTCCGGTCGGGATACTCATACCGGAGGTTAACGTAGTACTTGCACTGCTCGAGCTCGATGCGCTTGTTGGCCATGTTTCTCGTTTCCTCTCGCCGGTCCGTTCTCCCCGTACACCGGGAGGGGGCAACGGTCAAGAAAATTTGTCGTATTGTAACACAACCGGGGGTTCCAGGTTGAACAGCCACGCCCTCTATCAATATAATCTGCTTATCACTCTGGACGGACGGTGCGAAGATGGGTGAAAAGAGAGGCGGCATGGAGAAGAGGATAAGAGTTTTCCTGGCCAAGGCGGGACTGGACGGTCACGACAGGGGAGTCTTGATTGTGGGGCAGGCCTTGAGGGACGCGGGGATGGAGGTAATCTACTCGGGGTTGAAGCAGACCCCCGAGAACCTGGTGGAGGCCACTCTCCAGGAGGACGTGGATGTCCTGGGCCTTTCCATACTGTCCGGGGCTCACATGGCGCTCATCCCGCGAATCACGGAACTGCTTCGGGAAAGCGACGCCCAGGACGTAACCGTGATTGCCGGGGGGGTCATCCCTCGAGAAGACGCCGAGGTCCTGGTAGCCGAGCACGGGGTGGCGCGGGTCTTCGGTCCGGGGACCGACACCCGGGAGATAGTCACGTTCATACGGGAACGGGGGGAGCCCCGGTGAAGGATTCCCCCAACGATCTCTACCGGAAACTACTGGAAGGTGACCGGCGCGCGGCGGCCCGGCTGATAACCATGGTGGAGAACGCCGACCCTCAGGGCCGCCAGGCTCTCAAGATGGTCCACCGCCACTCCGGGGGTGGGCATATAGTTGGCATGACCGGCTCACCCGGTTCGGGGAAGAGCACCCTGACCTGTCGCCTGGCCCGGCATTACCGGGATGAGGACCGGACGGTGGGGATAATATGCGTGGACCCGTCCAGCCCGTTCACCGGCGGGGCCCTGTTGGGTGACCGGGTGAGGATGCAGGAGCTGTCCGGCGACCCCGGTGTGTTTATCAGGAGCATGGGGAGCCGTGGCGCGCTGGGTGGGCTTTCGGTAGCCACCAACGACGTCATCAACATCCTGGACGCCTTCGTAAAGTCTGTCATAATCGTTGAGACCGTGGGTGCCGGGCAGGTGGAGATCGAGGTGGTCAAGTACGCGCATACCTGCGTCGTGGTGACGATGCCGGGGGGTGGCGATGAGATACAGGCCATCAAGGCGGGGATCCTGGAGATAGGCGACATCTTCGTGGTGAACAAATCAGACCGGGACGGCGCCCTCCGGGCGGTAGCCGACCTCGAGATGATGCTGGAGACCAAGCCGCGGATAGAGGAGGAGGCCTGGAAACCGCCGGTGATCTCAACAGTGGCGCTCTCCGGGGAAGGGGTAGGCGAGTTGGTCGATGCGATCGCCGCGCACCGCGCCTTCCTGGTTCAAAGCGGGTTGATGGAGAAGAAGACGGTAATGAGGATGAAGGCGGAACTGATGGAGATACTCAAGGTAAAGGTCTCCCGGGCGGCGGAGAACGCGCTGAACGAGGATGAAGTGGGGGCAGGGCTGATAGAGCGAATGGCGGCCAGGGAGATAGATCCCCACAGCGCGGCGGATGAGATAGTCGAGTACCTATTCGGCGCGCCGGACAGTAACCCCGGAGCGCACCAGGAGGGATAATGGTGGCACAGGCATGGAACGTTGAAACGGACGGGCCGGTGGCGACGGTCACCATTGACAAGCCCCCGCTCAACCTGGTCATGATGGATGACATAGTGGAGCTGGGCCAGATGCTGGCCGAGCTACGGCAGGACCCCGGCGTGAGGGTTATCGTCCTGACCGGCGTCGGGAAGGCGTTCATAGGCGGCGCCGATGTCAGCCAGTTCAAGGCGATGGACCCGGTGACCGCCAAGTTCAATCTCCAGGCCGTCCAGCGGGTGTTCCGTGATATGGAGGAGATGGAGAAGCCGGTCCTCGCAGCGGTGAACGGGTTCGCGTTTGGCGGAGTATGTGAGGTCATACTGGCCTGCGATATCCGCATATGCGCCGAGAGGGCCAGGTTCGGGCAGTTGGAGATTAATTACGGGATAATCCCCGGGTGGGCGGCGACCCAGAGGTTGACCCGGGTGGTAGGGTTCGGCCGGGCAAAGGAGCTGATTCTCACCGGGCGCATAATCGACGCGCCCCAGGCTCTGGGGATGGGACTGGTTTCGGAGGTGGTCCCGGACGATCAACTGATGGAGAAGGCGGGTGAACTGGCCGGGCTGCTGGCGTCCAAAGCGCCGGTGGCGATGGCGCTTGCCAAGGAGATGGTGAACGCGTCGTCCGAAAGCTCCATTTCGGTCGGGGGCGCGTTCGAGGCCGCTGCCTGCGCGATAACCATGGGCACCGAGGATTGCCTGGAGGGAGTGAGGGCCTTCATGGAGAAGCGGGACCCGGAGTTCAAGGGGAAGTAGGGTCCTTGAGGGGCAACACTCATGTCGCCTTCGGGCAACAGAATCACAAGGGCGTGATTATTGGTGAATGATGACGAGAGGAACGATATAGGGCGCGAGAAGGAGAGGTGGGAGAGAGAGATCCTCGCACCCGCCCTCTCGGCAAGGAGCGAGCGCAGGGAGCGGTTCGAGACGGTGTCGGGCCACGAGATAGGGAGACTCTACGGGCCGTGGGATCTGCCCGATGCCGACTACGTCAAGGATCTCGGGTTCCCCGGTGAGTACCCGTTCACCCGCGGTATACACTCCACCATGTACAGGGGCCGGCCCTGGACGATAAGGCAGTTCATGGGCTTCGGGGACCCCGACGAGTCCAACCGGCGGCTCAAGTACCTGATAGAGCACGGGGCACCGGGCCTCAACGTGGCGTTCGACATGCCCACCATACACGGCCTTGACTCGGACCACCCGCTGGCGCACGGGGAGGTGGGCCGCGACGGGGTGCCCATCGATTCGCTCCAGGACATGGAGAGGCTATTCGCCGACATCCCGCTGGCCGAGGTCAGCACCTCGCTGGTTATCGCCTACCCGCCGATACCGAGCATGTACCTGGCGATGGCGATAGACCAGGGCGCTGACCTCAAGCGGCTTCAGGGAACGTTCCAGAACGACAGCTTCTGCCGTGACGTGGCGGCGAACGTCAGGGTGCTTCCCAGAAGGGCGGAGCTGAAGCTCTGCACTGACGTGGTGGAGTACTTCACCCGTAACGTCCCCCGCTGGTACCCGATAAGCATCGTGGGTTACCAGATAAGGGAGAAGGGCTGCACCGCGGCCCAGGAACTGGCGTTTAATATCAGTGATGGGATAGAGTTCGTGAAGTCGTTCATCGACCGGGGGCTTGACGTGGACAGGTTCGGCCCGCGCCTGTCGTTCATGTGGAACGCCCACAACGATTTCTTCGAGGAGATAGCCAAGTACAGGGCGGCACGCAGGATGTGGGCGCACATAATGAAGGAGCGCTTCGGTGCCCGCGACCCGCGCTCGATGATGATTCGGTTCCACACCCAGACCGCCGGTTGCTCGCTGACCGCGCAACAGCCGCTCAACAACGTGGTAAGGGCCACGATCCAGGGGCTGGCCGCGGTGCTGGGGGGGACCCAGAGCCTGCACACCGACTCCTACGACGAGGCGATGGCGCTGCCCACCGAGGAGTCGTCGAAGCTGGCGGTCAGGACCCAGCAGATAATAGCCGAGGAGAGCGGGGTGGCAAACACCATCGACCCGATGGGCGGTTCCTACTTCGTGGAGAAACTCACCTCCGAGCTGGAGGAGGAGGCCCTGGAGTACATCAACAGGATAGATGAGATGGGCGGGATGCTGGAGGCGGTGGAAAACGGGTTCATCCAGAGGGAGGTTGCCCGCGCCGCCTGGCGTTACCAGAAGGATGTCGAGAGCGGGAGCCAGGTGATAGTCGGGGTCAACAAGTACGTGGAGGAGGATGAGCCCCCGATAGAGCTGTTGAAGATAACCCAGGAGATGGAGGACGCGCAGAAGGAGAGGATAGCCCGGCTCAAGGAGAGGCGCGACGAAGGTAAGATGCGCGAGGTGCTGGAAAAGCTTCGGGAGGCCGCCGAGAACAATGAAAACCTCTTCGAGCTGACGATGGACGCGGTAAGGGCCTACGCCACCCTGGAGGAGGTCTGGAACGTGTACCGCGACCGGTACGGGAAGTTCGAAGAGTCATCAACCCTCGTCGAGTCCGTCTAATGTTCCGTCTCATAAGTACGGTGACGCACCGAGAGCGTCGGTGCGCAGCTTCCGGCAAGGCGCGCGACTGAGGCGTACTCCTGTAGTACGTCGAGGGAGCGGAACGCGGCCGGAGCGGACGGGAGCGGTGTTCGAATGCCATTGTATTTATGAGACGGGGCACTGTGAGGGTGGGAAGCAATGGAATCAATTGAGGGAAAGGTAGCGCTGGTAACGGGTTCTTCCCGTGGGCTGGGAAGGGAGATGGCGCTTTCCCTGGCGAGCCATGGGGCGAACGTCGCGGTGAATTACCGCACCCGTGACGATAAGGCCCGCGAGGTCGCGCGCGAGATAGAATCGATGGGAAGGCGGGCGATATCGGTGGGGGCGGACGTGGGGGACCCGGAGCAGTGTGAGGCGCTCATCCGGGAGGTGGCCGACTCCCTGGGAGGCATCGATATACTGGTAAACAACGCCGGCATCTACTACTCCGGCCTGGTTGAGGACGTGGACCCCGGGGATCTCGACCGGCTCTTTGCCACCAACATCAAGAGCGCTTTCTTCGTTACCGGACCGGTGGTGCGGCTGATGAAGGAGAGCGGGTGGGGGCGGGTCATAAACATATCGTCGGTGATAGGGGTCAGGGGATACAAGGGAGATTCGATGTACGCGACCACCAAGTCCGCGCTTTTCGGTTTCACCAAGTCCCTGGCAAGGGAACTGGCGCGCTTTGACATCACGGTGAACGCGGTGGTCCCGGGGTTCGTGGAGACCGACATGGTGCTTCAGAAGGATGACGAGGTCCTGGCCAAGGTGCTGCGGCAGATACCGATGAGACGATGGGGGACATCGGAGGATGTCGCCGATCTTGTCACATTCCTGTGCGAGGGCGGCTCCTACATCACCGGCCAACTGTTCACCGTTGATGGTGGTTTCTCAATCTAACCAATGATGGAAAGGAAAAGGAGGGAAGTTGAGGGTCAAAGTCAAGCCGCTGGAGTGCACCGGGTGCGCGCTTTGTGAGTTGGCGTGTGGCTACCATTGGGACGAGGCGTTCTCGATGATCTCGTCAAGCGTGATGCTGTACCGTGGCGAGGAAAAGAAGGGGTACATGGGGGTCATGGTAAAGACCGCAGAGGACCTCTTCATCGGCAGGCCGGAGGGGGCGATGGCGATGAAGCTGGGTGAGCTCCAGAAGGAGGGGACCTCGGGCGGCGCATCGGCCAAGCCAATACTCATCAGGGAGGCGTGTGACCTGTGCGAGAGCGCGGGGCTGGAGCCGCAGTGCGTAGCGATCTGCCCTCGAAAAGCGTTATACCTGGAGTGATGGGAGTAGTTATGGATTCCATTTACTACGGTGGCATACTGGTCGTCGACCTGGAGGCAGGCACCACCGAGGAGGTCGAGGTCGACGAGGCATGGGGGGCCGGGCCGGTCCTTCCGGCGGCGCTGGAGCTCTTCCGCCAGCACGCGCAAGACGATCCGTTACTGCTCGGTTCCGGTATCCTGACCGGGACGACCGCCCCCGCATCGTGCCTGGGATTCGTCCTCGGGGCGAGCCCGGTTACCGGTGGCCCCGCGGTGGCCCCGCTGGAGATGTTCGCCGGGGCGGAGATGAAGCTCTCCGGCTTCTCGATGGTGCTCATCAAGGGGAACTCCGCCGGACCTGTGTACCTGTGGCTGCACGATGGAGTGGCGGACCTGGTGGACGCGTCGCCGATCACCGGCAAGGACACCTGGCGGACGTGCGACGCCATCCGTGACGAGATGGGGGAGCAACTGATCCAGGTTATCAGCATCGGGCCCGCGGGTGAGGCGAAATCCGACCTTGCCTCCTTCTCCATCAACTACTGGGGGAGCGGTGATAACGCGGCGCTGGGCGCCCTCATGGGAGCGAAGAACCTCAAGGCCGTAGCGCTGAGGGGGCTGGGCATGATCGACGCCGAGGACCCTGAGGAGTTCTATAACCGGACGATGGACCTTCTGAGGGAATCGCCATCGAAAAAAGGCTTCGACTGGGTCACCGGAGGTCAGGAGGATGAGGGTCTCGACGCTTGGCTGAAGCCGCTGGCGCACCGGCATCGATCATGTTTCGCTTGTCCCTGCGCCTGTAACACGTTCGTCAAGTACAACGAGGATCCGGCGGTTATGGGTTCAGATGGAGTCCAGGAACCGGGACTGATGGTTACCAACCCCGCCGCCGCGCTCTGGTTGAAGCAGGGGGGCTGGGGTGCCGAGGGCGCGTGTCGGGCAATGGAGGCGATGACGCGTGCCGGCGTTGATGCCGCCAGGGGGGCTCGCGAGTTATCGACGGGGCCGCTCGAGGATACCACGGAGATAGCCGCTGCGGTGGAGGCGCTGACCGGGACTGCCGAGGCGTCCTGGCCGCAGGGTGAGGGAGCCGGGAGCGGCATATTCGGCCCGCGGATACCTCCACAGGGCAGCGAGGACAGGTGGTTGGAGGTAAACAGGGCCGCCTACGTGCTGGGAATCTGCCCACTGTTCCTGGTAGCCTCGGGGGTCGAGCTATCCGAGTTGCTGGAACTGTGCGTGCCGGCCGCCGGTGTGGAAGTGGATGCCGGTGGCATAAAGGAGATGTTCGACCGGGCGCCAGCATGACGGCGGTGAGGGGCCGTCTCGGAAAAGCAGAGCGCGACCCGGTGTTCGAGCGTTACCGCAAGGCCTTTCTCTTCGCCGGTCAAAACGAGGGATGTACTATCGCCTACCCGAGGGTTGCCGTCTACGCAGGTTCGGGCGCGTCTCACTCCTGGATATGGTTCGCGGACCTTATGGAGCGTATCGGCCTCTATGACATCACATTCATAGTCGAGTCCGATCTGTATTCCGGCGGGCTTGACGGGTTCGATTTCCTGCTGGTCGGTGGAGGGGACACCTATGCCATGGCGGAGAGCCTGGGGGGGGATGGGGCCCGAGCCATACTTCGTTTCGTGAGCGATGGAGGGCTCTACCTGGGCTCATGCGCCGGCGCTTACCTGGTGCTGACCGGGGTTGACCTGGAGCCTTTCACCCCATTTCGACTGGTGACCGGCGATATGCGGAACGTGATGCCCGACCCGCCGAAGCCCAGGTGCCTAGACCACAAGTACCTGGCGCGATACGGAGAGGAGTGGGTCTTCCACCCGGTGTATGGGGAGGTTGAAGTTGGTCCCGGGGATGCGGCCGCCGGGTTTCCCTGCTTCGACGGCGGCGCTACCATCCGGGCCCCGCTGTTTGGGGGGCCGATCATGGAGGGAGCCCCCGAAGACGAGGTCCTTGCGCGGTTCTCGGGGCTTAGCGACAGGGCCGCATTTCTGTGGCCCCGGGGTGACGCGCTGCGGCTGATTGACGGGCGGGAGGCGGCGGTCGTTTCCGCCATCGGGGAAGGCACCGCGATGGTGAGCGGGCCACACCTGGAGCACCCTCTCTTTCCCGGGGCCAACGCACTGGCAGCGGAGGTGTTGTTCCGAGACTGCGTGCGGAGGGGGAAACGGGGTGTGGGCCGGCAAACGCCCGGCGGGGGAGGGGACAAGCCGGTGGCCGGCGAGGAAGCCGATAGCCTGGCGCGGGAGATAAGGCGGCAGGTCAGCAACGCCCGCATAGTCGCCTTTGGACTCGAGAAGATGCCGGTCACGTGGAGGATAGGGCTGAAGGTCTGGGAGCCGGAGAAGGTACGGATGTTCCTTGACTACGCGTGGTACCGACTACCGTTTGTGGCGAAGCGCGCCGCCCTGGTTTCTCCCGGAGAGCGACTCGCGCACCTTGCCGGGGGATACGGAGCGGTGACTGTCCTGGCAAGGTCGGTCAAGGCGAGGATTGAGTCCGGTGAGGACTCGCAGGCCGAGGCGGAACTGCTTCTGGGAACATTGAAGGAGCTTACAGCGGCTTTTCTTTCCGTATACTTCAAGTTGCGCCTGGAGGAAAGGACAGGTTTACCGTATGAACAGTGTACAAGTTGATAGTATAATTGTACTGACCGGTCAATGACGGTTACAATTTGTGATAACAGGGTCACATGGAGTTCGTATGTCAGGCAAGATAGGCGTCTATATTTGTCACTGCGGCAACAACATCGCCGGTATGGTTGACTGCCGGCGGTTGGCCGAGTCCGCCTCGAAGCTCCCCGGGGTGGTTGTCGCCAGGGAGTACGAATACATGTGCTCCGACCCCGGCCAGACGCTTATCAAGAAAGACGCGCGCGAACTGGGCCTGGACCGTGTGGTGGTCGCAGCCTGTTCCCCCCGAATGCACGAGCATACATTTCGGGCCGCCGTGGAGGAATCGGGGCTGAACCCTTACCTGTTTGAGATGGCGAACATAAGGGAGCAGTGCTCGTGGGTGCACTCCGAACCGGTGGCCGCCACCGCCAAGGCGGAGTCCCTGCTCGCCGGAGCGATCAGCAAGGCGCGGCTTGACCGCGAGCTCGAGCACCGCTCCTTTCCGGTAACGGAGGCGGTGCTGGTAATAGGAGCCGGTATCGCCGGCATTCACGCCGCACTGGGCATCGCGCGGACGGGAAGGAAGGTCTACCTGGTCGAGAGGCAGCCGAGCATCGGCGGCCACATGGCACAGCTTGACAAGACGTTCCCCACACTGGATTGCTCCGCCTGCATACTGACCCCCAGGATGGTGGACGTGGCCAGTGAGCCGAACATCGAATTGCTGACCACGAGCGAACTGGTCGGGCTGAGCGGTTTCGTCGGGAACTTCAAGGCGACGGTGCGTTCGAGGCCGAGGTACGTGGATGCGTCCCGCTGCACAGGGTGTGGCGACTGTCAGGATGCCTGCGTGCTGGCCGGCAGGATACCGAATGAGTTCGAAGCCGGGTTGTCGGAGCGCTCCGCGATCTACATTCCGTTCCCCCAGTCGGTGCCACTCTCGGCGTCGGTGGACATCGAAAACTGCCTTATGGTGACCGGGGCGAACTGCTCATCGCCGTGCCTGGATGCCTGCGGAGCCGGCGCAATCGACTTCAACGCGGTGGAAACCACCCGGGAAGTGGAGGTTGGCGCGGTGGTGGTGGCGACCGGGTTCGATGCCTTCGACGCAAGCCGCGTTCCCCAGTTCGGGTACGGCCGATACCCCGAGGTCCTGAACGCTCTTCAGTTCGAGAGGATGCTGTCGGCGTCAGGACCGACCGGGGGGAAGATACTCACTCCCGAGGGACGGGAGCCGGAGACGATAGCGTTCCTGCACTGCATCGGCTCACGAGACGAGAACACCAACCAGTACTGCTCAAGGGTATGCTGCATGTACTCGATGAAACAGGCTCACCTTGCCCGGGAGAAGACGTCCGCGAGCGTGTACGAGTTTTATATAGATGTTAACGCTTTCGGCAAAGGGTACCAGGAGTTTTACAGGTCGGTGCGCGACGAAGGGGTGTTCTTCGTGAGGGGGAAATGCGCCGACGTGGCCCGCGTAGGTGGCAGGCTCAAGGTCTTCGCCGAGGATACACTACTGGGGCGGCAGGTGGAGCTTCCGGTGGACATGGTCGTGCTGGCCACCGGTCTTGAGCCCGCGGTGGGAGCACGGAAGCTGGCGGCGGCCCTGGGGATACCACTGGGCCCGGACGGTTTTTTCACCGAGGCCCACCTCAAGCTGCGGCCGGTGGAAGCGAACACCGCCGGCATATTCCTGGCCGGATGCTGCCTGGGGCCCAAGGACATACCGGACACAGTGGCGCAGGCCGGGGCCGCCTCCGCGGAGGCGATAGCGTTGCTGGACCGGGGAGAGGTGGACATCGAAGCGGCGGTGGCGGTGATCGACAGCGATTCATGCAGGGGATGCGCCTTATGTGTAACGGCGTGCCCGCTGGAGGCTATACGGCTGGATGACGACGGCGTGGCGGTGGTGAACGGGGCCCTGTTCAAGGTTTGCGGCACCTGCGCGGCGACATGCCTGTCCGGGACCGTTATCATGGAGCACTCCACAGACGAACAGGTGCTGGCAAACATAGAAGGGGTACTGTTGTGAGAATGAGAGGCGGGCAGGCGGGTGGAAGTGGGCCAAGACGGATAATCCCGGGAAGGAAGCCGGTGGTGATCGCCCTGGCGATCCTGATGCTGGCGTTGATGTTCACGGGCTGCGGGGAGAAGGAGTCCGCCACCAACGTCGTGAAGGTGGGGTACCTGCGTAACGATCTGCACCAGCTTTCCTACTACGTCGCCAGCCAGAAGGGGTTTTTCACCGATGAAGGGCTGGACGTGAAGGAAGTAGGGGTGTTCAACGCGGGCCCGGAGGAGATGAGCGCTTTCTCCGCGGGAGAGCTTGACATAGGGTACGTGGGAACCGCGCCGGCGGTGACGTTCGCCGCGCAGGACATGGTGGATATCCTGATAGTTGCCCAGGTCAACGCGGTAGGGTCCAGCATCGTTATGCGAAGCGGCCTCGAGGCCGGAGACGTGTCGGCGCTGAAGGGCCGCACCGTTGCGGTCCCGGGGCACTCCACGGTCCAGGATTTCCTGTTTCGCCTGGCGCTCTCGGAGGCGGTGCTGGGGGAGAACGAGGTAAACATCATCACCCTGAAGCCGCCGGAGATGATAGGCGCGCTGGCTGGCGGACAGATAGACGCGTTCGTGGCCTGGGAGCCGTACCCACAGATGGCGGTGGCGCGAAACGTGGGATGGGTGCTGGAGAACTCGAGCGAGATATGGCCCCATCACCCGTGCTGTGTCCTGGTAGTGGACCGCGGTTTCGCAGAGCGGAACCCGGACACGGTGCGGCGCTTTGTGGCGGCCCACGTAAAGGCGACCGAGTACATCAACGATAATTCTCTGGAAGCGGCGGACATGGGACACCTCTTCACCGGCCAGGACAGCGAGGCCGTGGAGGCCGCCATGAAGAACATCGAGTTCGTGTATGAACTCAACGTGAAGGGGCTGGAGCGATACGTTGAGTTCCTGATGGAGATCGGGGTGGTAAAGGTCGAGAGCGCCAAATCGTTTTGCGATACCCTTATTGATCAGCAGTTTCTACCCCGGGAGAATTAGGTAAGTGAGGAAATGGAAGTACGTATCCCTCCTGGTTGCCCTGGGCCTGTGGCAACTACTGGCGATGGTGGGTGCGCTTGGCAGAACTCCGTCGCCTGTCGATGTGGTGAAGGGGCTATGCGAACTCGTCGTCACCGGGCTTCCACCGGGATACTACCTGCAGTGGCATCTGCTGGCCAGCCTGGAGCGGGTCTTGATCGGGGTCGCCTTAGCTGTGGTGCTGGCGGTGCCGCTGGGGATCCTCATGGGGTCGTCGAATGTCTTCGACACGGTCCTGGACCCATTGGTGGAGGTTGTGAGGCCGATCCCTCCACTGGCCTGGTTGCCGCTCGCCGTGATCTGGTTCGGGATAGGGTTGTTCTCCGCTGCCTTTATGATCTTCCTGGGCGCGTTCTTTCCGATCCTGCTGAACACGATAACGGGAGTAAAGTCGGTGGACCCGTGCCTTGTGGAAGCGGCCCGCACGCTTGGGGCGCACCGCCAGACGATACTCCTTCGCGTGCTCACTCCCGGCGCCATGCCGTCTATCGTGACCGGGCTTCGCATAGGGATGGGCATCGGATGGATGACGTTGGTGGCGGCGGAGATGACCGGCGTGAGGAGCGGGTACGGGCTCGGCTACATGATCCTCACCGCCCGTGACGTCGCGCGTTACGACCTCGTGGTGGCGGGAATGGTAGTGATAGGAGCGGTCGGCTTCCTGATGGACCGTCTGGTGAAGTACGCGGAAAAGAGGCTGCTGAGGTGGATGTAGAAAACGGCGGACCGGTGGTGGAACTGCGCTCGCTTTTCAAGAGTTTTACCGAGAAGAAGACAGGCCGGGAGCTTGAGGTCCTGGATAACCTGAACCTGGAGGCCCGTCGGGGCCGCTTTACATGCGTGGTGGGGCCGTCCGGGTGTGGCAAGACCACCCTTCTGCGGCTGATAGGTGGGCTGGAGGCGCCCTCATCCGGGGAGGTGTTGTTCGAGGGAAGCACGGTGAGGAGCCCCGGGCCGGAGCGGGGGATGGTCTTCCAGGAGTACGCCCTGTTCCCGTGGCGTACGGTGCAGAGGAACGTCACGTTCGGGCTTTCACTCAAGGGGATCCATCACCGGGAAGCCGGCGTACTGGCCGATGAGTACCTGGAAACGGTAGGCCTCACCGGGTACGAGGACCTCTATCCCCGGGAGTTGTCGGGGGGGATGAAGCAGAGGGTGGCGATCGCGCGTACGCTGGCCGTCCAGCCGAGGATACTGCTCATGGACGAACCGTTCGCGTCGCTTGACGCGCAGACCCGGAACGGGATGCAGGAGTTCCTGATCCAACTGTGGCGGCGCACCGGCACCTCGACATTCTTCGTGACCCACTCGGTGGACGAAGCGGTCTTTATGGGACAGGAGATAATCGGCCTCTCCAGGCGACCCGCCAGGATAGTAAAGACGTTCGAGAACGACCTGCCTTACCCCCGGAACCGGACCGCGGCGGAGTTCACCGAGCTCAGGGCGCGTGTCCTCGAGTATCTGGCGGTGGAGATGTTAAGGTGATTTGCGGGAGTGTGTGCGACAGGGAAAGAGAGTAATGACAGATAGGGAAAAAAACGTCATAACCGGGTTTACCGGGGAGTTCTTCGACGAGTTCTTCGGTGGCATCGAGATAGGGGAAAAAGTGCGCTCGTGCATCCAGTGTGGCACCTGCACCGCTTCCTGTCCGGTGGCGTTCAAGTCGGAGTTAAGCCCACGGGAGATACTTCGCATGTTGCTCATCGGGGAGTCGGACGAGATACTGCGGCCCGAGGTTGTCTACTACTGCTCGGCGTGCTACTCCTGTGCGGTGAGGTGCCCGATGGGGATACGGCTGACCGAACTGGTCAACCTGCTGCGCGATATCATGGTGGAACGTGGGGAAGGCCCGCTGCCACCCCAGACGGAGATGGTGAAGAGTGTCGACAATTACGACAACCCGTGGCTGCTCCCAAGGGCACAAAGGGACCGCTGGGCAAGAAAGCTCGAAATCCGTCCCAAGGTGCTTCCCCGGAAAAGGGCGAAGATGCTCTACTACCCCGGGTGCACCGCCGCCTACCTGCCCAACATGCAGAGGGTGGCGCTGGCCACCTCAGAGGTGCTCCAGATGGCCGGCGTCGATTTCGGGATAATGGGGCGCGAGGAGGTCTGCTGCGGCAGCACCGCGATGCGGGTGGGGGTCCGTAAGACGTTCGTCGCGCAGGTGGAGAAGAACACCGCCAGGATAAACGCGCTGGGCGTTGACAGCGTGGTTACAGCGTGCGCCGGTTGTTTCGGGATAATGAGGCACGAGTACCCCCGGGTAGCCGAGCTCCAACCGGAGGTACTGCACATATCCGAGGTTATCGCCCGCCTGGTGGAGGAGGGAGAGCTCGAGCTCGGCCCGATCACACCCAGGGTGGTCACCTACCACGATCCCTGTCACCTGGCCCGGCACGGCGGGGTCGTGTCCGAGCCCAGAAAGGTGATCGAGGCCATACCTGGGGTAGAGCTTGTGGAGATGGCCAGGACCGGCCTGAACTCGCGGTGCTGTGGCGGCGGGGGAGGCCTGAGGACCGGGCACGCCGAGATGGCGGTGGGCATCGCCTCTCTCAGGCAGCGTGAGGCTGAGGAGACGGGCGCTGAACTGCTGGTCACCTGCTGCCCGTTCTGCGAGCAGAACCTCTCCGACGCAGGAGAGCAGGACGGCGGTCTCCCGGTGATAGACCTGGTGGAACTGGTGCTGGAGTCAATGAACGCCTCTAAATAACCACCGTTTGAATTGCGTTTGGGGCCTGGCCCCAAACGCAAGGTCGCCGCTTTAGAAGGAGAGTGGGTTGCTGAACGGCAACTCCGGCATCTCCATGTCTTCGGGAAGGTCGCGGGCGTTCTTCGCGTCCTCCGGCAGTTCAACATCGAGGTCCTTGTTGAAATCGGAGAACCTGGAGGTCGCGTCCATGGAGAAAGAGCCAAAGTCCTCGATGCCAGCGCTCATCGTTGTCTTCATTATCTCCAGGTAGTAGGTTGACTTCGCGATCTCGAGTTCTCCACCGATGTTGGTGTTCTCCACCAACGACTGTAGCATCTCGTCGAACTCCGATCCCATGGCGTCCATCCCCTCGGTGCCTTCCATCATCGCATCCTCGATGAACTCCGCGCTCAAGTCGAATGAAAGAGTCCAGCTATCTCCGCTCTCCGAGGTGACTTTCATCTCCTCCGACATCTCCTCGAGTTGCTCGAACTGACCCAGGCCCATGGTAGCTTCCTGTTCAACGGGCGCCTTGTACCAGTCGCCGCTTATCTTCACGTACTGGTACCCGTCCACGAAGTAGACCTTGTCCTCGATGCTCGGGATATCCACGGCCAGCATCATGTTGTAGGCATCCGGGTTTTTATCACTTCGAACCAACACGGCCTCGTAACTCTCTTCCTGCTTCTGGCCGTCCTCTTCGTTGGTGACGTCGACGTTCATCTTGAGACTCTTGACCTGCTCCATCGTCCGTATGCTCTTGTCCAGTATCTCGCCAGCGGGTTCTCCACCGCATCCGGCGAGCGCCAGGACAACCAATAGCAGGAGTACGGTGATCGGTGCGGTGAACTTCCTCACGGTAACCTCCTCTGGTTCAGTACTGTCAAATCAACAGAAAGAATAACAGATGATCAGATCCCGAGTCTCCCCAGCGTCTTCTCCGTCGGACGCCACCGGCACATGGACATGTGCCTTCATGTTATTATCGACTGGTAGTTGACAGCAGCGGTTACAGGAGGTGAGTAAGACATTCCCGCTTGATTTAATGCTGAGCCTGGGCCTGGGGATGATGTTCTCAATGGCGCAGGACGAGAAGGAAAAAGAAAAGACTTCGGTGTTTCGGACCACTTACTTCAAGGTGGGGATGGCATACAACTTTGTGGTCGCGTTCGGGGTGGCGTTTGCCTGCTACATGATGTATCCGGATTGGATGCTCATGTACTACGCCGACAGCAGGAAGGTCCCCCGGCCGATAATCGCCTATATCTTCTCCGGGTACTTCGCGATGTACACCCTGGGTTTCCTGGTGGTGCCCCCGCTCCGGGAGAAACGGAGGGAACGGCCGCGCAGGTTGTTCATCTGCCTGATGGTGCTCATCTTCGCTTTCATCTGGTTTACGTTTCACCGCCTCTGGCACGTGGGAAGTTACCGTGGGTACTACCTGGGAGATACGCGACCGATAACCCGTACCTCGCTGTTTCCGTTTCTGGGCGTAAGCATGCCGATGGCGGTAGGAGCGCTCATCGCCGTTCTCCACATGTTGCGCGGGCGGTTCACCGAGCAGGAGGATACGGTCGACTGAATCGGGTACACATGGGCAGGACCAGGGTACTGGCTACCGGCGTGGCCCTACCCGTGAGAACGAACCCAAGAAGCCGCGATATCCCACCTTCGACGACGGCTGGCCTTCAATGGTGCAATGGCACAGGGACAAACGGTACCTAACAGGGTGTGGGCCGGGAGCGTATTGACATGAAGGCGATGCTCGCGGGTGAAGCACGTTATGCCGGGATTGAGTAACTGACAGCGGCAGAGAGGGGAAACGATGAAGATCCTTATTATCAACGGGCATCCCAAGAAGAAAGGCGCGCTGGACACGCTGGTCAACGAGATCGGCACCGGGGCGGTCGAAGGAGGCGCCGAGGTGGAGCAGATACGGCTTGCCGAGCAGGACATCGGCTACTGCAGGTTCTGCCTGAAATGCCACGGTGACGTGGATTCCACCATCGCCCCCTGTATACAGGAAGACGACATGGGGATAATACTGGAGAAGGTAAGGGAAGCGGACGGTTTCGTGCTGGCCAGCCCGATGAGCAGCGGGCACGCCAATGCTTACATGAAGACGTTCATCGAGAGGTGCACCTGGACTCTTGGGAGCCCCACCGGGAAATTCCTGTGGATCAAGGGATGCCCGGAGACCAGGCTCACCGACAAGCAGAGGTACGCGGTGACAGTGACCACCACCGGGGTGGTGCCCGCGTGGACGAAGGTGCTGTGCAACGGCTCCACCAGGGAGATGGTCGAGCTTGCAAAGTGTCAGCTTAACGCGAAGGTCGTGGGGAAGATCTATGTTGGCTCTCTCTACGAACGTGGACTTGACCAGGACGACATCGGGAACGCGTTCAAGATGGGCTTTAACCTTGCCGCGCGCATAAGGGGTGACGGGCGGTAGAGCAGGACCGGCTCGACGTGTTGTTACATGGGTTTCCGGGAAATAACTCGCGGGGAGATGTTTATGGACAAGATGTTCTACCCGAAAAGCGTTGCGGTTGTCGGAGCCTCCAACAATCCCAAGAACATGGGGCGAAGCATCGTCTCGAACCTTGAGACCTGGGGGTTCTCCGGGGACGTCTACCCGGTCAACCCGCGGGGAGAGGATGTCCTGGGCCTGAAGGGCTACCCGTCGCTTCAGGAGATACCGGGGGCGGTTGACATGGTGGTCGCGTTCGTCCCGGCGCGGGTCGTGCCGGGCATCATGGACCAGTGTGCCGAGAAAGGCGTCAGCCGGATGGCGATTCCCTCGGGTGGCTTCGCCGAGTTCGGGGAGAGCGGTGACGAGCTTACTAAGCTGGTGCGCCAGAAGGCCAGGGAACACGGCATAAGGTTCGTTGGGCCAAACGGGCTTACGATAATCAACAATGAGAACGGCCTCTGCCTCCCGTTTCTAACCCTTAAGAAGCGCCCGCTGGGGGGCATCTCGATAATCAGCCAGAGCGGCGGGGTCGGGTTGAGCCTCCTCATGTTCCTGGACAACACCAGCACCGGGTTCAACAAGTTCATATCGGTTGGGAACAAGGTTGACATGGACGAGGTCGATTTCCTGGAGTATCTTGGCCGTGACCCGGGAACCAGTGTTATCTGCATGTTCCTGGAGAGCATCGCGCGGGGACGTGAGTTTATCGAGGCCATATCATCCACCGATAAGCCGATTATCGTTTACAAGGCGAACACTACCGAGGTCGGGGCGCGCACCGCCGCGAGCCACACCGCGGCGCTTGCCAACGATGACGCGGTACTGGAAGGCGTCTTCCGCCAGGAGAATGTAATACGGGTCCGTTCCGTCAAGAGGCTGGTGGGCATAGCCCGCGCTTTCGAACTGCCGTTGATGGGGGGCAACAGGATAGCGGTGGTCTCGCAGGCGGGTGGATACACAGTTGTCGCGGCCGACGAGGCTTACCGTCACGGCTTTGAGTTCTCGGAGTTCTCCCCCGAGATGCTGGACGGCTTCAAGGAGCATGTGAGGTCTGACGTGATCCGGCTGGGCAACCCACTCGATCTTGGCGACGTTCACTCCAGCGACGCTATTGTGTTTACCCTTGACCGGATCATGGCACAGGAGAACGTGGACGGGGTGGTCGCGATCCTTCTCCGACGGGCCCACTCGAAGTATGAGGGGGCGTACTCCGGGCTTTCCCGGGAGATGTACGGGGACATCGGGAGGGTGATCAAGAGGTACGGCAAGCCACTGTCGCTCGGGTTGATGACCCAGTATGACTACCTGCGTGACGTCCAGGGCCGGATGGACTTCCCGGTGTTCGAGAGCCCGGAGGAGGCGGTCGAGGTACTGGCGGCTCTCCGGGACCATTGCCGGAGCGCCCGGTAGATTACACTCCACAAGTACCGGGAGGCACGATGAACGTAGATACGCTTACCCGACTCATATCCCCGGATATCCCGGTTGGTATCGGCATCGTGGAGGGCGACCGGCGCGGGGACGATGTCACGTCGTCGGTAGACTTTTGCCCTCTCGTTATCTACCGTGACGCCGTGGCCCTCCTTGACGGCCTCGAGAGCGGGAAGATTGGCGCGGCGGTGCGGGGCTCGCTTCCCGCGAAGGAGTTGCTGGGGTCGCTCGCGGAACGCAGGGCGGGGCTTTACATCAGGCGGATAGCCCTGGTCACCCTCCCTGACGGAAAGCCGTTTCTACTGGGTCCGGTAGGGATAGACGAGGGCGGTACACTGGCCGCAATGCGGGCGCTCATAGGGGACTCAAAGGAGTTCTGTTCCCTGCTTGGCTGGGAACCGCGGGTGGCGGTGCTCTCCGCCGGCAGGGCGGAGGATGCCGGCAGGAGCAGGGACATCGCAAGGAGCGTACGCCGTGGCGATCAGCTTGAATCAATCCCGGGCGTGCGTCACTACCACATCACCGTGGAGGAGGCCATCGGCTGGGCGAACTGCGTGGTAGCGCCCGACGGCGTCACCGGGAACCTGATGTACCGCACCTTGACCCGGCTAGGCGCGGGCTCCTCACTCGGGGCGCTCTACTTCCCGCTGGACCTTCACCTGGCGGACACCTCCCGCAACGGTACGGTGGAAGAGTACACCGGAGCGGTCGCCCTCGCCAACATAGCCGCCGGACAGATCACTCCAGGATGTAGACCGGGGTTCCCACCTTGACCGCGTTGTAGACCTGGGAGGCGCCCCACTCCGACATACGGATGCAGCCGTGTGAGACCGATTCGCCGAGCGAGCCCTCGAAAGGGGTCGCGTGTATGCCGATGCCGTCGGCCATCTCCATCCAGTACCCCCCAAGCGGGTTGTCCGGCCCCGGTTGAACCGCGACGCCCTTCTGCTCCCCGGCCCACTCGGCGGTGGGTTTCCATACCGGGTCGGTTTCTTTGAAGTAGATATGGAACTTGCCGGTCGGGGTGGGGTACTTCTCGCTCCCTATGCAGACCAGGTACGAGGAATCCAGGTGCTCCCTGTCGTACAGATACAGGGTGTGCTGGCTCAGGTGGATTACCACTATGTGGCCGATGTCCGCGACCGTCAGCTCAGGCTTTATCGACTTGATCACCAGCGCGATTCGCCTGTTTGGTTTCGGCAGCGCTTCGGCAATCGCCTTCATGGTGGCTTCCTGGTTGACTGAAAGGCCGGGGCGGTCGTCGGATATCTCCGGCTGCCCCGATGACATATCGACGCTGGCGCTCTTCGGCGGGTAGTCAACGTCAACAGCGATGCCGGCCACCGTCTGCTTGAGCTTGTCCTCGTTGAAGCTGACCATGACGGGGATGTTCACATCGAGTGGCTTGTTCAGGAACCGGCGGAACATCCGTGACAGGATGTTCTCCGAGGACCGGGCCCGGAAAGCGGAATCGACCATCTTCTCCGTGTCGACCTTGAAGTCGATGCTCGCCGGATCGATGGCGAACTCCACGTCGTCCAGGTAAAGGACAACCGGTTGGTCAACCGGGACGGTTAGATTCCGTTGGACCACTTCGAGCGCGTCGCTTCCCGAGAGGCCGCCGACCGCTTGGCCATCGATGGTGATCCCGGGGAATATCCTTCCGCCCAGCGCAATATCTTGAACGAACAGGAAGCACAGGATGCACACAGTGACGACGGCAAGGAAAGACGCCGCCACGACCAGCACCACCCTCAAAGGGTTGGCGCGCCTGAGGTACAGGTACGCCCTGCGGAGCCTGCGCGAGACCGGCCCGCGGCGAACGACAGGTTTTTCTTGCGCTATATCCCGTGATTCCAACTCTTTCTCCATGCCGTTTTCAGCAGTTGACACTCTTGAATTATGAGGAATACCGCGTCACTGTTCAATAACATAGCTCAATATCCATTATTGGGTTCGGTACAGTTTGACGCTCGCGAGGCCCCGGTCGTTCCCCGATTTGGTATAGTTACGATGAAAGCCGGCCCGCTCACGTGGGCGGGAGTGGCGGTGCGCAATGCTCCGTCTCATAGATACGGTGACGCACCGAGAGCGGACGGGAGCTGCACTCGAATGCCATTGTATCTATGAGACAGGGCAGTAGAAAGGGGTGGGAGATGGAGCAGGGCCTGGTCCAACTGTACACCGGCGACGGAAAAGGCAAGACCACCGCCGCGGTAGGCCTTGCCATGAGGGCCATAGGGAAAGACCTCCAGGTGCTCATGGTGCAATTCCTCAAGGGAAGGCAGTACGGGGAACTCGAGACCGCCAGGCGGCTATCCGACCGGTTTAAGATAATCCAGTCCGGCCTGGACTCGTTCGTGAAGAGGGGCGAGCCCAGCCCCGAGGACCTCCGCCTCGCGCACCAGGGCCTTGAGATCGCGCGCGAGGCCATCATGAGCGGCGACTACGACATGGTTATCCTTGACGAGATAAACGTGGCGGTGGACCTGGGTGTGCTTACCGTGGAGGAGGTACTGCCCCTCATAGACGACCGGCCGCCGGGGGTGGAGCTTGTTCTGACCGGTCGCGGCGCTCCCGGTGAGTTCCTGGAGAGGGCCGACCTTGTAACCGAGATGAAGAAAGTCAGGCATTACTATGATAAGGGCGTTCAGATGAGGGAAGGGATCGAGTACTAAGTGATCGTGGACGGGGACGACTACCAAGCGGAAAAGAAACGCTGGCTGGCCGAGACCTGTCCGGCGTCCGGCGAGGGCGAGGAAACGTTCACCACCGTTTCCGGCGAGCCGGTCGACCCTCTGTACGGGCCGGGGGACGTCTCCGGCCTCGATTACATGCGCGACCTCGGTTTCCCCGGGGAGTACCCGTACACCCGGGGTATTCACCCCAGCATGTACCGGGGGCGCCTGTGGACGATGCGTCAGTTCTCCGGCTTCGGGACCGCCCGGGAGACGAACGAGCGCTTCAAGTTCCTTCTGGGGCGGGGGCAGACCGGGCTGTCGGTGGCTTTCGACATGCCCACCATAATGGGGCGCGACTCCGACGACCCCATGAGCGAGGGGGAGGTCGGCCGTTGTGGGGTGGCCATCGACTCCGTGGTGGACATGCAGAACCTATTCGACGGGATACCGCTGGACAGGATAACCACGTCCATGACCACCAACGCCCCGGCGAGCATCCTTCTCGCGTTCTACCTTGTTACCGGTGAGCGCCAGGGCGTGGGGTTCACGGACATGGGCGGCACCATCCAGAACGACATACTAAAGGAGTACATCGCCCAGAAGTCGTGGATATTCCCTCCCAGGCCATCGCTTCGCATCATCACCGACGTGATGGAGTTCTGCGCCTCGGAGGTCCCTCGCTTCAATACCATAAGCATAAGTGGCTATCACATCAGGGAGGCGGGTTCCACCGCCGCCCAGGAACTCGCCTTTACCCTTGCTGACGGGATGGTCTACGTCCAGGCGGCCATCGACGCGGGGATGGACGTGGACGAGTTCGCCCCGAGGCTCTCGTTCTTCTTCAACTCTCACATAGACTTCTTCGAGGAGGTTGCCAAGTACCGTGCCGCCCGCCGCATCTGGGCGCGGGTGATGAAGGAGCGGTTCGGCGCCCGGAAGGAGGAGTCGCTGCTGCTGCGCTTTCACACCCAGACGGCCGGCTGCTCGCTTACCGCCCAGCAGCCCGAAAACAACATTATGCGCACCGCCTACGAGGGACTGGCCGCGGTCCTGGGCGGTACCCAATCGCTTCACACCAACTCCATGGACGAGGTGCTGTCGCTGCCCACCGAGAAGTCGGCCCAGATAGCGCTGCGTACCCAGCAGGTGATCGCCTT
>SDBT01004299.1_pt1 | contig 24243 bp, 20 predicted proteins | sample 2277101 | NCBI WGS metagenome assembly SDBT01 (sample SAMN10404973, study PRJNA504765) | marine sediment metagenome | isolation source: marine sediment core GS10_PC15, 103 cmbsf | place: Arctic Ocean: Southern Knipovich Ridge | collected 2010 | reverse complement strand
ATCCAGTCCTACATACTTGGTATTACGTTTCATGAGAGCCGCTCCTTGTTCGTGTCTACCTTGTCCAAGGAACTGTACCGGTTCCTTCAGACGGGCAAGGGGCGTGCTCTCAACATGCGTTAGACGTACAATAACCTTCCACGCCAAGTCAAAATCATCTATTTACCTTATCGCTCGATTCTGATATTACTCAACTTCATGAGATGGCCTTTTCCCATAATCTTGGTCACCCTTATCACTGGATGTGGCTTGCTACCACAAGGACCACCCAGGACTGAAGGGGACATTTCTGGTTACCAAATTCACCAATCATTATCAGGTTACACGTTCTATAAACCTGTCAGCATTGCAGTTGATAGCCCTCTGGTGTTCGTGGCAGATGAAGGCAATAACGAGATTGCAGTATTTGACTGGAATCTCAATTGGTTACGCAATATCGGCCAGAAAGGGGAAGGGCCAGTCGAATTCAGGCAACTTACAGCAATGGATGCTAAAGACGGTATATTGGCAACTCTCGACCAGCATCTCAACCGCATGCTATTGATTAGCTATGAGGGTATTGAGCTCCAGAGCTTACCCATACACTTCTCCAATTATGGCGATGTCTCCTTCGATGAAAATGGTTCCCTACTGGTGGCTGCCTTCGATTATGGCTCCGAATTTCTTATTACCCAATACACACCTCAGCTCGAAATAATATCTAACTATCTACCAGTCGATCCGGGGCTGATGGGTGGTATGCGTACCAAGTCGAAACTGGAGAGTGCCAATGGGTATCTAATCTGTGCATTCTCATTTCAACCTCGGTTGGTTGGGATCGGGCAGCGTTCATTAGATTGGTCATACGACTATAGAAAGGCGTATCGCTGGTTGCGTCACCCCATCAATAGGAAATCTAGACTAGAACAACGGTCCCCAGGAACAACTGTTGCCTTAGCCTTCAACGGTGGATTCTGCATTCACGGTGATACTGCATTCATTGCTGGCCCATACTTTTATCTGAGATTGGTCAATCTCTTGACTGGGCAGACGTCTACGGTAGATCTAGGACCATTGGTGACTGAACTCTTTGCTCACGGCGCCTATACATACAGTGACATAGCAATTGCCGGAGATTCCTTGTTGCTAATAGCTAAAGAAGGTTCCTGTCTGGTTCAACTGAGTCTATCCGATGTGATACAGGCGGCTGAACTTGGTCAAGTGTTCAATCCAATAATTCCCAATTAGAAGTGTGTAGAGCTTTTATTGATTGCCTAATAAGCGCATGTAGCTGGCATCGACAGCAAGTGACCTACCTGACCAGGTGTTCTATACTCTGCCTCCGCAGCTGACGCGCAAGCCGTTAGACAGATATCGGAAATCTAGCCTGATACATTATCCCCATCCATCGGCCTGACAGTCTTCCGCTGATTATTCTTGCCGGTGCACTAACCAGAACAACCATACTTTCTCTGCTTCGCCAGTAAGGCAGTAACCCAAGCCATAGTTCCATGCAGGATTTAGAAAGCCATCGATAGTACCGTTAAACCAATCTCCAAAACCCTGGGGCGCATGTTCCAGGAAATCCCTTGTTGGGTGTGTCCAATTGATTTTATAGCGGCACTCAAGTGATCCATTTGGATTGACCTGACCAGATATCTCAATCTCGAATGCCTTCACAGAGGGATATTCCCAACTGTCCCACAATTCTCCATATCCTTTCAACGAACGGTCAGATTTAACTTCAAACTGTATCATTCCCGATTCATAGCCGCTACTGATGTTGTAGCCGAGCTCGCCGCTCCAATAACCCTCGAACGGCCCGATTGATGTGATCGATTTCGAACAGCCTGTCAAGAGAAACAGAACTAGAATGGTTAGAATTGGAACCCAATTGGATTGCCATGAGGAAGCTTTGGTCATATTGATCTTGATATCCAGTAAATAGAACCGGAGCGAATCATTGTCTATAGGTAACAACGGTGTGGGGATTCTCTCAGTTTACAGTTACCGGTTGGCTGACGAAAATCGGACTGGATATCTTTTTTTGTATGTTGAGTAGGTCATCAATTATCTGTTGTCAGGAATACCATGGCCTTCCCTGTGAACGCATTAATAGCATAGATATTCGTTCCGTTGGAATCCCGTCGCACACAAAAGGACATCGTCAGAAAAGGCTCCATGTCATCCGGCGTAGTAAACCTGAGCAACGGCTCAAGTGTTTGTGAATCAATCTCATAAAATACAGCTCCACTGTACTCAGACTGTGTTGTTGCTATATAGAGTCGGCTCCCATCCTCAGACCTGCATGAATGTGTAATCGTAACTGGATATTGGCCCTGAGGTGGATCATCTAAGTATTTCTGAATGAACGGCATAAACTCAGGAACATCTATCACTCGGCTCTGGAGAAGTATCCCCTGAGTCGTCCAAAGTTCAATTTCAGGACGATGATCCCACACCCATGCAATAACATCGTCGGCCACCCAGTGTATTCGACCGGCATTTCTAGTCCTGATACTTGCTTCATTATCGAATGGCTCCACCCAAAGATCGCCGAATGCACGAACCAGTGTGCCATCCAATCGATAGAGGCTAATACGTTGTTCAGATGTCCTCGTTGCATGCCAGATCATATTGTCACCCGCTAGTTCGCTACGGGGACGTGACTGACCGTAGGTATATTCTGCAGGAAACCGGCGCAAGAACTCCACCCCATCAACAGAATACTGGAATAGTGATAGCCGGAATTGATTCCTGTCGAAAACAAGTAGCTGAGATTGTTCACCGTTATAAAGAATATCTACTGGCCGCTGGAATTCTCCTGGACCATCCCCTGACCTACCAATTAGCCGTACGAATTCACCGTCTTCAGTGACCTGAAGGATTCTCTGGTTTCCAGCATCAGTAATCAGAAGATCGTTATTGGGGCCAAGACAGATTTTCGACGGACTGTAGAGAACTCTCCAGTCATCTACCTCCTCCAATTTGGTATCCCACAGGTCATGTACAGTCAGAGCAACCGAGGGATCAAAATCGAAAGCATATTGCCTTGAGCATCCCAGTAGGAGGAGACAGAGTGCTACTCTAGTACTTGATCTCACGAAGAATGCCAACTCTCACAACTTAGTTGCCTGGTCGTTGTCAGGATGATTGTAGTCGGATAGCTACCTTGTGTGAAAACGGACTTAGTATCTGTTCTGGGATCTGAAGATGCTCTAAATATGACCGATTGATGTAAAGTACTCTGCTGGTGATGCCGTCCTAAAAGTGAACTGATCCCACAGATTCAATTAATATAGAGGGACTCGCATGAGAATCTCATGGTGGCTTACTTCATTAGCCCTTTCATGCTTCAGCATCACAAGCCCTGTTGGTGCATCAGCACAACATAGGGTCATTAATTCTGAAATTGATGGAATCCCACTCGTGCGAACAGAGGGGGGACCAAAGCATGATGGTCCACTCTATAACATTTCACCCGACTTGATATTGGGTGTTGATAGTGGTGATCCAGATTGGCAGACCTTTGGAGTCTTATCAGGATTCCTGGTCACATCAGATGGAAGTATGATTCTCTGTGATCGTAGACGTTATGAAATATTCATTGTATCCCCATCAGGTGAATTGCTCTCCAGGATGGGCGGCCAGGGCAGTGGTCCTCGTGAATTCAGAGAGTTATGGGAGATATTTTGGACTGAAGTTGATCAAGTATTCTGGATACAGGACAGACAATTAAGTCGCATGACAGAATTCTCAATCGATGGGGGATTCAACGGATCAATCAATTACGGTCTGGCCTCGAATAAGCCTTGGCGATATCTCCAATCTCGAGGCAGTAATGGCTTTCTGGCATCAGACCGACTTGTCAAGCCAGGCAATTCAAACACAACTATGAAGTACTGGATTCTTACCCAGGAAATGGAAGTCGCTAGCGAGTTTCTTTCCCTTGATACAGTGTCAAGGTTCTGGACTAGTTCATCTCGCTCGACTCAGATTCCCTATACAAGGTTTTCTGAAGTACGAGTAATGCCTGAAGGACAAATGCTGGCTTATTATCCAAATGATGGACGAATCACCATTTATTCGGAGCAATGTGAACCGATTCTCCATATTGAGAGAGATTGGGATCAGTCACGTGTTACAGCTGCAGATAAAGAGGCAGTACTTAAACCAATGCGTGAATCATCCAATGCCAGTCAACAGCAACGTGCTCAGACCATGCAGTTTCCATCCAGGATGCCAGCCTTCTCCACAGCCTACGTAGACTCTGAAGGCAGGATTTGGGTTGAAAGGCTAGTTGGGCCGTGGGCTCCCGAAACAGCAGATGCCTACACTTATGACATCTTTGGGCAGGACGGAGTATGGCTAGCAATCCAGGAATTGGATTTCAGGCCACCAGCAATGAATCTCGACTGGCTAAAGGGTGACTTTGTATATCGCATTACAAGAGCAGAGTCGGGTTCTCCAAGGTTTGAACGATTGAAAATCGGATACTAAGTCTTATTTCATGGAACCGAAAGGTGCGGTAGAGTTCTATGTAATAGATATATGTACTAAGAGGATAAATGGGCATGAAAAGATCGGTTTACCAAGTCTTCTGGCTAATGATCATCATAGCGAATTCCTGTTCTTCAAATAGAGAAGGACAAGTTAATCACAGATTCAGGGAATACCGTGAAGATGATGTTATTGTAGCTGAGACAATTGGCGGGCCAAAACATGAGGGAGAACTGTTTACCTATACTGTCGAAAGAATTATAGATCCCGAGCAAAACGAGGAAGCAACCCTATTTCGTCCTACTCAGTTCTTGGCTGATGAATATGGGAATCTATTCATCATGGATAATGGTATTGGAAGTATTCTCATGTATAACGCTGAGGGTGAGTTTCTTCGATCAATCAGTCAAAAGGGGCAAGGACCAGGTGAGAACAGGTTCGGTCAAATTGTACTAATCCATCAAGATATCATTCAGCTGTTCGATCAAGGTCAGCAAAGAACAAATCGTTTCAGCATTGTTGGAGAACTAGTCGATGTGACCCGACTACCTATTGATTCAATAGTAGCTCCAGCTATCGGATTAATGGTAATGCCCGACAATTCATGCCTCACTTTTGTTGTGGATATGAAATTACCTGAGATGGAGACCCAGAGGCGTGGAGTAATAGTAACTTCAGCATTGGGAGATATTCTTAGCTCTATGTTCACGCCATTTATTCAAGTAATGAAGCAAGTGACTGTTACGCGAGGAACGAGTACCAGGCAGTCACCAATGCCCTTACTATACGGTTCAACACCGATAGCGATTTATCATCCAACACATGGAATAGTGCTTAGTTCAGGTTATACACCTGAGCTATCCATCTACAACCAAAGTGGGGAAATGACGCGTCAAATCCGTCTTGACTTACCCCTTGAATCTGTGACCGATGCAGATAAGGCATATGCAGTACAAATACTTATGGAGCCATCGTCTGATGAGGGTGAGGTTACTCGAGAAATGGAGCGTATGTTCAGAGAATTACCCTATGCAGAACAGAAAGCTTATTGGAGCGAGGTGGAAGTAGATGATATGGGCTATTTCTGGCTTCATCTCAACTTGACTCCATTAGCCACTCTAGGTGCTACCCACAGATACCGTTTCTTAAGTCCTGATGGAGAATACCTGGGTTTGACCACAAGGCCCGCTGGATCTCGATCCATCTCATCAAATGGAAGCATATCGAAAGGTCGATTGTTGGTACTGGAAGAGGATAAAGAGAGCGGTGAGATTCTGCCGGTAATCTACAAGATTATTCCAGCTGTTAGAGGATTTAAGTATCCTAATTGATCGTGTAAGGTTTTTATGGTGAGAAAACAGATATAGAGTCTTTTTAATATGTGATCTGAGTAAACGTGTAATACCAGATCGTTCGTCATATCGATATCATCAAAACAAGGAATATCTCCTTGCACGTATTTGATTTGCACTACCCGTAATTTCCACCTGAACTGATTATCATGGTAATCAGAACCTTGCATGAAGGATCTCTTTGCGCCTGCCTGGCTATACTCCTGTTGGGTATTCCTAATTGTTCCCGGTCCCCAGTTACTTCCGACCTTCCGGTGGAGATTAAAACCCGTCCCAGACCGGATTTCTTCTTCACGATTGCCGAGGTTGATGGCGGAACGGTCGTTTTTTTTGACGCATCTGGCAGTAGTGACGCTAACGATCCGGTTGATAGTCTCATGGTGCGGTGGAATTGGGATGATGACATTTTCTGGGACACCGAATGGAGCAAAAAGAAGACGGCTACACATGTATTTGATCTATGTGTGTCGATTGTCTCCCTCGAGGTCAAAGACCTTGACTGGATGACCCGGAGTATACGAAAGGAGGTTATCACTAATTCCGGCCCACCTTTGAAATGGCAGTTTGAAGCCGACTGGAATATGGATTCCTCACCGGCGATTGGTACTGACGGAACTATTTACATCGGCTCGATGGACCGCTACATGTATGCCGTCAATCCTGATGGAACGCTGAAGTGGCGGTTCCTGACCGAATCGTGCGTCATCTCATCACCAGCTCTAGGACCAGATGGAGGTGTTTATTTCAGCTCTCTCGATGGTCATTTCTATGCACTTGACGCTAATGGCAACCTGATCTGGAAATACCCAACAGCCCTCTCGCTTCTTTCTTCCCCCGCGATAGATGCGAATGGCCGGATCTATTTCACTTCCACGGATTCCTGTTTCTACGCCTTCGAAGCTGACGGCACCCTGTTCTGGAAACATCAAACTACTAGCCAGTTCTTATACTCGCCGACAGTTGCCCCTGATGGCACGATCTACTTTGTAACAGAAGATGGTCAGATCTATGCCTTCACCCCAGATGGAAACCTGAAATGGGAATATCAGGCAGAGAGTAGGCTCTCTACCGAACCGGCTATTGGGTATGATGGCATTATTTTCGTGGGATCATGGGATGGGAGCCTCTATTCAGTATACCCGGATGGCTCCCTCAGGTGGCGAGTGCAGCTCACCAATAGTATCAGACGCTCATCACCAGTAATTGACACTGATGGAACGATATATATCGGAAGTGGTTTTGGTAAGATCCTGGCAGTGAGTGATGGTGGTGAACTGAAATGGGAATCCAATATGGGCCATAATCTGTTGAATGGGACCGTGTCTGCTCCAACGATTGGAGCAGACGGATACATCTATGTGCGAGGCATGAATCGCCTCAAGGCTTTCGACAATACTGGGCGAATTGTCTGGGCGAAGCACATGTACAACGATGGAGATTTCACCTTTAGGCTTTCATCGCCTGTCATTATTGAAGATGGAACAATCTATACGGGTAGCGGCGCAAGATACGGCGCAAGGCAGGGATTCCTCTGGGCGTTTAGCTCTGGCGTTCCCGGTCTGGCCTCATCTCCCTGGCCCAAGTTCAGAGGGAATCTACACAATACCGGACAGATCTCTCCCTAACATTGCGAGATCCTCGAGGATATTCGGAAATATTCAAGGTTATTCAATGGCCACCGATGACATCTGTATGCGCTTGTTGGACGATCATTCAGCATATCGGAATCAGGAAATCGGATATCCAGTCTGTTTTAAGTCAGTAGGGTAGCTATATAGTCAAGAATCGAATGTCGGGAACGGTTCTGTCGGAGGGGCTATAATTTCTACAATCAAAGCTAGTAGGATTGTTTCTTAATGGATAGATATCATGCGCTAGCAATTCTGTTCTGTGTCATCCTCCTCTCCGGGTGCTCATCCGATGATTCAGAATCGATCATCCTTCCCGAGGATGGTGTGCCCGTAACACGAACGCTTGGTGGACCAAAATACAACACTCCACTGTTCGAATTAGAACATGACTTGTTCCTGGGTATCGAGGAGGGGGAGCCCGCATGGCAGGTGTTTGATCTCAATCCACACCTGCTGACTGCCCCTGACGGTACTATGGTTCTCGTCGATCCTAAGGCACTAAAGATCTGCATTGTCTCAAGCACAGGAGAACTTCTCCATCAATTAGGTGGGGAGGGATCTGGACCGGGCGAGTTCCTAAATATTCTCGATGTGTTTTGGGCAGAACCTGGTGCAGAATTCTGGCTCTCCGATCAATTCAATAATCGGATAACCAAATACAGCATTGATGGTACATATCTCGGATCGGTCAACTACTCTGAAATACGATCCCGATGGACATGGTTCAAGTATCTCGGGAACCGACAATTCATGGTCCATGATCTGGATCGCGATCCAAATGATCCTTACCGCAGAATCACGCGATATGCGATCATGAACGATCAACTGGAGATTGTCCGCAATCTTCCCACATTAGGCGGGCCAAGGTATTACCAAGCAACTCAAAGAAGCACGGCGTCATTACCTTGGACTGCATATTCAATATTCGAAGTTACTCCTGCTGGCAGAATGCTCATGGTGCAGCCAGATCACCCTCGTTTGACCATCTATTCTTCGTCAGCGGAACCATTATTACATATTGAAAGAGATTGGGAATTGGTAGCAGTTACGGAAAGGGAGAAGCAGGATTACCGTCAGTATATACGAGATCGGTATCCAGAGGCTGACATTAGAAGCATCCAGTTTCCTGATCACAAACCTCAATTTCAGTGGGCTTTCGTGGACAGTGAAGAGCGAATATGGCTCAGAATGTATGAGGCGATTCGCGAGGAAAGTGTCGGCGACGAACCTGGGGAATTGATTGGATTTCTATATGAGATATACGGCTCCGATGGGACCTGGCTTGGCACCCATGTAAGCCAAGACTACATCATTGCTGTTACCAACGGATACTTTTTCCAGATGAATCCATTTGAATCCGGTGCTCCACGCTTGGAACGGCTCAGCATAATACCACTAGTTCCTGAAATGGAGACTGACCCATCTCGGTGATCATGAAGTTCTATCATCATTCTGGAGATAGTTCGACGAGAAGACTGTCAGTCTGTTATCGATAGATCTCTGATAAAGGTGTTATTCAGGTTTCATTGCCATTATTCCGGGTACGGGATCGTTGAATGAAAAGATGAACAGTCCGCTGGCAGTAATCCCGTTGAATTGCTTATGTGTCTGTTGATCAATTGTGAATCGATTTACAAGACGCTTGGATTCCAATGAAACTTTGAGAACCTCTCCATAAAGTGAGTTGTCTGCTTGTAGATGCTCGATATAGATATAGAGATTCCCATTCCATATACAAAACCCACGTTGGGCCTGGCTAAACGTGACGTAGTTCTGAGTGCTAGTTGAGCTGCTGTTATCGACATAGAAATCCACAGGTACCTTGGAACGGTACTCACCATAGGAATCCTGCGGAATGTCAGTGTGACGAACTGCGCCGGGGGGAATTGTCGGCTCCAAATACGTCCAGTAGGTATGATTGCCTGTGCGATAAAGAATGTGGACTTCATAAGGATTCGCGACGGAGATGAACACGAGTTGATTATTCGATATCCCTTTGGCTATATCACCTCTGCGGAACATCCATTCTTGGGTCCGTTGGGTAAGTTCCAAATACTGAGACGCCAATCGTCGGAATGCTTCGGAAAGCGGTGCAGTATGTGATCCGGCGTGGATCCAGACGCCGTGATCCCAGACAGAGATCAGCGGCACTTGCGCTATCACTTCACTACTCGGGTTGTTCATCCCTGGACTCGTTTTGAATGCAACAACAGAATCGGCGATTGCCAGTAGCCAACTGGTACTGAATACACTTCGTGGCTCGATGGCAATCTGATCTAGATAGTCTCCATCCGGGGAATACCTTTGAAGAACTCTCAGTCTGGCTGGATCAACATAGAGGATTTCATCAGATGCTACCGATACAAATACTGGAAGTGTGAATTCTGTTGGCCCATTCCCTTGCTTGCCGATCAACCTAATGAAATTCCCATTCTCGTCGAGCAGGAGAATCTCTTTCCGGATGAAGTCACCCACAAATATCTGCTCTCCGTGTACGTCTATAGAGAGACTGCCTCCAAACCAAGGTTCATGATCTGGAATCTCAGGCGCTTGTGTCCAAACAACAGATAGGTGGCTTTCAGTGATAGTCTGTCGCTCACCGCTAGTACAGGAACATGTGAGCATGACAATTGCTGTTAGACCTAGCAGTAGGGAACTCTGTTGAGTCAGCATGATTAACCTCAATAGAGGGGCTGGGTACAAGGGAGATAGATCTCTACAGGACGCATGGAACTGTATCAAACAGGACAATGAATGAATAGATAAATCTAATCCAAATCTGACGACTCGGGACCGGATCGTGATATGAATAGGACTATAGATCCTTTGATATTCTCTGAATCTGCCAGCTATATCGGTTCGTTTCGTGGCACTCGAGGGTATTACCAGTCAATGAAGACCGGACTTAGGTGAGACGAAAGCGATCCTCCACGAGTCAACTGCTGTAACCCGGAACCATCAATATTGATGCGCCAGAGCCGCCACTCAAGAGGCTGGTGTCGATTGGTAGCCGTGAAGACGATCTCCTGGCGGTCCGGAGACAGAGAAAGGTGCCCACGGGTGGCAACCGGATCATACGTTAGCTGTGCCACTTCTTCAGATACCAAATCCAAAGCCCATATCTGCTCAATTCCGGGACTCAGTCGGCCAGCGAAGACGATCCGATCCTCCGAGACCCACCGGGGTGAATAGCAGCTCTCATACTCTTTCAAAAGGTGATGTTCTATTGCGAAACCAGAATCGTTGATACGTCCGATTAGGAATCCATCGTACCGTCTCGGTGAGATAGCGACACGCTCCCCAGAAGGTGATATTGATATGCGCTGCGGCTGTAGACCTGGTGCACCATTGACATGGACAAGCGTCCATAGGCTGTCAGCCAGGGAGAATCGATGTATTCCAGATAAGACGTTGACTGCATACAGGTATCGTCCAGCCGGATCGAACTCTGGACGGTAGAGAAATACGTCTTCTGTTGATTGAAAGACCAGCGTAGGTCCGGAGTCTTCGTATCCAAGAAGATAAAGCGATGGTGGCGTTGTATGAGAGCTTGAGGCCTCGAAAGCAAGCAAACGGGCAGTGGGTGAGTATGCTAGATCGCCAACATCCCAGAATCCCACATCGATACGCTCGATGTTGCCAGTCACAGGATCGAGGATGTGTAAGCCACCTTCATGTTCAGCGAAGAAAGCAATCCGCTGTTGGAATTGGTTCATATAGCCGCATAGCAGTATGAAGGCAACGATACAGAGAATTTTACGCAGAAGGTGCTGACCAGCTGGTCTCACAATCGCGCTTCCCAATTCTAAGGATCTGATCTTGAACTACGTGTCACTTGATAATCAATGACAGTGTATCGACTATTCAATGTGCTGAAAAGACTAGTAATCCTATTTCAGAACTCTCAGCTGCTAGCGTCCCGTGCATGACCTGCAGCCGAGGCCTGCCGAAGCTGGCAGGTCCCTGCACATGTTGGGTTTTCGATCAATACAAAGGCCCTTGAGGCAGCCCCGTGATTCTGTAGTAGCGAATTGTTGGCCGCGGCTCATCCGTCGAGACCACCACGATTGGCCCGGGCAGAACATCCGCACTAAAATAGCTGTCAGTTTCCATTGGGAGTTCCAGGTGAGCTATAAGATCGAGTTCCGACGAGATGATATCGATACCCAACCGGATCGGCTTTGACTCATCCAACTCCTGGCCGGCTGTCCAGGCATTTGCCACCCGCCCATGGTCCGGGCGGTGTCGCTTTCCATCCCCAGTGAGGCGGGTAAATGCAAACAACTGGTCGTCTCGCACGACGATGGCGATCACCTGAGAATTCTGATGGATCCTTGGAGGGTCACTGCGACTCCAGGATGAGAATGGAGAACTGACCGTTGTGCTGTAGCGATAGAGCGTTGGGGGTTCATATGCCCCTGTATCCAAGTGGACTTCCCATACTTCCTCCCCAGTGTACCGATTCCATGCACGATAGCCGTCTCGATAGACCAGATCGTGTACTAGTAGACTGTCGCCCCAGCAGGCAATCACATCAGGTAGCTTGCTCGGAGGTAGTCTCCTTCTGCCGTCAGGTTCCCGTACATCTGGGATTCTTGCGATGGCCTCGGAGACCTCCTCCCATATAGTGTCTCCCGGTCCAAGCGGTCGCCCAAAGGCATCACCTCGCACTTCCCCCAAGGGTGAGCGAGGAACGAACGGATGCTCCTGGGTAATGCTCAGAATGATATCAGTCGATGAGCTCGTCATTGAGGTTACGAACTCCTGCTTCCATCCACTGGGGCAAGGATCACCCTCACGATTGAAGACCACCAGTCTCAAGACATCACTAGCTACCAGCAAGCGTGGCTTAGACACCCAAACGGATCCAATTGGCGACATCGTGTTGTTGAACTCAAAAGGTCCAGGTCCGCGCCTCCCTATCGTCGATACGACATTTCCTGAGGCATCCAGCACGATAATGTGTCCATGCCCGGCATCTGAGATATAGAGGAAGCCATCAGCATCTGTAGATATGTCGTGCACCATCCAGAGTGGTGGCTCGTACGGTAGGTTCTCCCCAGTAAACACGGAGACCAGTTGTAGGTCAGGTGTGGCATCGCCAGTTAGCAGCGGTGACTTGATGGTGATCAGCCTACGACCGCCTGAGTCTGTTGCTTCTTGCCACCTTGGCTGACCTGTACACGCAGAACTCATGAGGAGCAATGCCAAGGCTAGAACTGACTCCATCGTGACTAGTTTCGATCTTTGCGCCATCGCCCCATAGGTCTCCATGCCAGAAGACAATCTACGTGATATGCCCCCCCCTCACCGTGTCCCGGGCCTGATTCGCCTCTTGCTGCAGATCGACAAACCAAACTCTGATTATCAAGTTCCACGAGACATTATATACCAGTTGGCATTAACTGCATATCAACTCGGAGGACTGATCAATAGACTAATAATCCGATTTTATGTGACATACTAATTGACCGGATCAAGCTCATATTGATCTTTTTCACTTATCCATGTTTAGCAACTTATAGTTATTGGCTTATCGCTTAGCACTAATTACTTGTAATGCCACATCATAATTGACTTGATATAATGCATCATATTATACTTGTATATGTACGACGCAATTTACTTGTGTTGGCTCAAAGTGATAAGAGGAGAAAATGACTACCCCAAATGAGAAGCTTGCAGCTTCCATGAAAAAACTCGAAGAATTGCAGGCTAATGGCAGACGTGTTTTCCGGTCAGCCGAATTCACTCGAATTCATCGTGAGCGTCTGCTTCAGAACGGTTTCCTTCAGGAGGTAATGAAGGGTTGGGTGATATCCTCAAGCCCAGGTGTGAGGGATGGGGATAGTACACCGTGGTATGCTTCATTTTGGGAGTTCTGTCAGCATTACTGTAATAACCGATTTGGAAACGAATGGTACATTGGCCCTGAGCAGTCATTGCTGTTGCTCGCTGAGAACTCGGTAATCCCCAAGCAACTGGTGATATGCAGCCCACTTGGTACAAACAATGCAATCCAACTCCCATTTGGGACTTCAATTTTTGATTTACAGCAATCAGAGATGCCACTTGAGAAAGATCTGATTGAATATCTTGGAATCCGATTGCTTTCTCCTGCTAGCGCACTGATTAGAGTCTCTGAGGCATTCTATGCACGACAAACTGTAGAAATAATCACTGTGCTCTCAGAAATCCCCAATGTAACTGAATTACTTAGACGACTACTTGAAGGTAACCATTCAGTAATCGCTGGCAGATTAGCTGGAGCGTTCCGTCACATCGGTAGGGGAGATTTTGCTGACGAGATTCTCTCTACAATGAAGAGTGCGATGTACGATGTAAGGGAATCAGATCCCTTCACTCAGGAACTTATTTCGAGGCCGCCCCAGAAACCAGTTATCCCGATAGTAATTCGTCTTGAACTGTTATGGGAGTCAATGAGAGAAGAAGTAGAAACAATACTTCCAAGTGCTCCAGGTTTGCCAGATGCCAAGGAATCATACCTGGACCATCTCGATAGCAGCTACGAACATGATGCTTACCACTCATTGTCCATAGAAGGTTACCAAGTCACACCCGAGTTGATAGAAAGAGTCAAGTCAGGATCTTGGAATCCAGATAACTATAAAGACGATCAAGAAAACAGAAATGCACTGGCTGCACGAGGTTATTGGCAAGCATTCCAATTGGTCAGGGAGGCTGTTGAGAGAATAATTGCTGGTGAAAAACCAGGACCTATTTTGCGCTCAACGCATCAAGAATGGTATCGAGAATTATTCCAACCCTCTGTTGTTGCTGGCTTAGTTACACCCTCAGACTTGGCCGGTTACCGGAATATACCAGTATATTTACGCAATTCAAGACATGTGCCACCGCGTTCAGAATCTGTGCCAGACGCAATGTCTACATTATTTTCTTTGCTCGAGCAAGAAACAGAACCAGCTGTTAGTGCAGTTCTTGGACACTGGCTTTTTGGATACATTCATCCATACCCCGATGGGAATGGACGTATAGCCCGATTCCTGATGAATGCTTTGCTTGCATCAGGCGGATATCCTTGGACAGTAATACCAGTTGAGGACCGTAACGAATACCTGATGTGTCTCGAGATTGCCAGTGTGGAAAACGATATACAACCGTTTTCATCATATGTACTTAAACGAATACAAGAACCGGCCTTTGATTGAATACGCGGCAGGTTAGGACTATCGGATTATTAGTCCGTTTATTGATTACTCGGTCTCAAGATATTCTTCCAACATCAACAGTTGTATTATACAATCAGACAATCACTTCTTAGGCGGACCAAGGGGGAGCCTATGAGAAGCACGGTGGCAGGTTTCGGTCTGGCACTGGCGATTGTTACAGCCTCCAGTGCACAACAAGAGCCGGGCGAGCAATTCACTAGCCCACTTGGCTTTCCACTCATCGATACTACAGTTGCAGACGTTCAAAGAGTATTTGGTCGGGCAACGGTTACAGAGATGGGACACCATGAACAGGTGATCTGCTATGTATGGCCGGACTCTGGCGTTGTGGTTACGTTCATGTCCCAAATGGAGGGGCTGTATGGTAGCTTCTCGATACGGTACCAACAGGAAACACCAACTGATGAGTGCCAGCCCCTCATAAGACCTGGCTCACGGGTGATGGAACTGACCTTCGGTGGTCTCAGATTGGGTATATCTAAGGTGGAATTTGAACACACCCTTGGGAGGATCGAGACCGTGGGTGCCGATTCGCTTCGAGCTAGTTATAAACGAACTGAGATAATCGACCACCCTTTATGGGGTCGCACACCACTCCAAACACGCATCTACGTTTACGGGAAGTTCATGGAGAATCGTCTGGTGGAACTGACCATCATGAAGGCTTCATCAACTTGAGTGAATGAGGCAACCCAACAAGCACAAACATTCGGCATCTGCAGCCAATGACAGAAGATCTATAGTCTGTTTTTTAGGGGGATTCATTTCTATTTGAGAAGGAACCTGATATACTCATATAATAATTCGTGAGAGGGGAGCAGAGACAATATCGGAGGCTGAATAGATGTTGAAATATCCCCTTTTCCGCCGCAAGCTATTTGCTCTACTAATTCTAATAACCGTTCTCCCTTCCTGTTCTGAGAAGACAACCCAGAGCGAAGTAATCTCAAGCAATGGTATTGAGATTAGATACAACTACCACCCAGTAATACCCCACGAATCTCACTCGGTTACACCAGTAGAAGATGTTATGTATATCGATGAGGAACGCGCCGGATTTTCCCCAGATGAGTTTATAGCAAGCACATCAGATGTAATCATCGGTGCAAATCGCGAGATTTTTCTCCTGGATAGCAGATTGAGATGTGTCTTTCTCTTCAGTCAGGACGGGCAGGTCATTAAATCGTTCGGTCGTAAAGGATCAGGGCCAGGTGAACTAGATATGCCGTATCGGCTTGGTACCATTGATAGAAATCAAGTCATCATCAGTGAAGCAGTACTATCAAGGGCATATATCTTTGATATCACTGGTAGGTTCCTCAAACAGCTGTCGTTACCTGTCCCACGCGTACGGTGCCTGACTTCAGATAGTGAGGGTGGGTATTATGTAGCGGTAAGAACTCTTCAGCGCCGGCCGGGTGAGTCTGGAGCGGCCAATGGGACTACTTTATATCGTCTGAATGGTGACGGGCAGGTCATTCCATTTGAATTATCAGCTGGTGAACAGGACACCCTCGAAATCGCTAGGTATGTCGCGACTGGTGATGAGCAGTTTTTCCATTCGATATCAAACCGCAGAAACCTATTCAGTACTCCAGATGGTCGAGCCCTGATAGCTGGATTGGATTACACCTTCTACTACGTTTCGAAGAATGGGAGGATGTCTGGATTTCGTAGAGTAGGTGATCCGTATCGGTACCCTGGTTGGTATTTAAGGGAACGCATGGATAATTGGGTTGAAAGAGGATCTCCAGGTGATCCACCAAGCACTGAAGGATTTCATATTGAACAAAGTTCTATGGCAGTCGATGAACGCGGTCACCTGTGGGTTCTTCCGATGGACGGCTGGCATTGGGATAGAGCAACCTCAATGCAAGATTATCGTCGTGATGGAATATTCTCACTCGATGAGTTCTCTACGGATGGACGATGGCTCAGGCAGCTCCATCTTGAATTACCACCTCCATGTATTGGATTTGTTCTCATGGATGCAGCTCATGGCTATCTATACGGTATCACCTTTATTGGAGATCCTGAGGAGGAGGTTGGTATGCCTGTGAGGTTTCGGCGGCCATAAAAGACTGACAGTCCGATTGCTGAATAACAAACTCAGAAGTGTCCAATATCTATCTCTCGTAATCTCTCCATCCTTCTAATCGCACGGTACTTCTCTGATTCCAAGCGTGAAATGGCTTGTCTTTCAGATAGGATATTCATCCAACCATGATATTCAGTTGAACAAACGACCTCACGGAAAACTGGTAGTAAGTGATTGTACCAATGTTCAATAGCTGAGCTATCAAGTTTCGAGGCTGATAAATGCATCAGAGCAACTGCCATATTGCGAATGTTCTCATGGGCACTTTCAGCCCTATTCGATCGCCACTGTCTGGTCCACAATGACAAGTCATCCGCTAATTCCTGGATTTCATTATCGAAGTATTGGTTGAACATTCTGTTTGTAAGAACAAAGCGTCCATCGATAGGTGAATAGATCGCATCTACAAACTTCCAGGTATGCTCATCCCCACACCCGTCATAAGAGACGAGTTCGATGCTACCATCCTTATCAATATCTCTAAATCCCCCAATTCCTGAGGGATCGGTAGACATTATTTGGTGTAATTCGGTTGTACCACGATCGTTTTGAATCAACTCAAATATTACTACTGGTTTATCCCATGCCATTGCGTCACACACATATCTAAAAGCGATATCTAAATGTCCGTTAAGGTTGAAATCGCCAATAAGATACGTTGATATTATTCCACCGATTTCATCATTAGGAAGATTCAGTGTCCAAATAAGACTGGAATCCAAACCGGTATGATCGAATTGCCACAATCTTAGAGTATCCCACCCAGTCCACGTCTCGTCGACAGTTCCATACATTGTTAATCGGATGGGATAGCCCTCAATATGGAGACCAGATATTCCTGGAAGGTCGCTGAATTGAAGACTGGCCGCACGCCAGCGATTGGTTTGAGTAATGCAGGACTCAAAAGGAATGACCGATAATAAGAGCAGAGCGATTGTAACTACGCCAGTATTAATCTTTGAGCGTGATAGTTTATCCATTGATGAATATGCACTCCGCGTTAACAGGTAGTACACGGTGACAACTTAGCCTATTACTCCGTTGGCTGAGTCTGCAAACGGACTGGATATCCTTTTTAGGGAAATATCAAATCATCTGCGATTGGAGAAATCTTATAGACGGTTGGAATCCTTTCTCCAGTTTCCATGATGAATCGTGAAGTGAACAGAAGATTGCCACTCACTCGCCCGGGCATCCATTCTGGCCATCTTGTATTGCCTAGATACTCGCCATCGGGACTCAATACTCTGAACATCAAACCCTGAGTTGTGGTTTCGGCATCATAAACCTCAGGCATCTTTAGCCAGATATACCCTGAATCATCTAAAAGTATATCTTCCCAGAAAGCTTTGGTGTCTGGAATGACTAATGCCTTTCTACTAGCTTCCCTACCCTCGACACCGAAGCCCCTCTCCCTGGCTCTGTTTACGCTCTCATCAGCTTGCTTACTAACTGCATTGCGTTCGTCCTGTGTTACAAGCTCTGGCTCAAGTTCAATTCTAATAATTTTCTGTAATATTCCATATTTACTGTAGAGTTTGATTTCTGGTTCAACCCCTGTTGTTGCATATACTCCAATCGTTGGTAGATACCGTATGATTGGGTTGCCTGAATATCTTATTAGTCCAACACCACCTCCACTCTCCCCAAACCTATACAAGTAGCGTTTTGGAATAGGATGCGTGCGAATGACTGCAGCGGTATCTCCATTGTCCGCTATGAAGCATCCCTCAAGACCAGTATACCGTATGTTGTCGTGATCTTCCCCTGAATGGCTGATGACAATCATTCCGTTCTGCATGGAGAATAATTCCGAGAGTTGACTTGCCCACTCTGGGGGCGGCGAGATAACACTGAGAAGAGAACCAGAAGTTGAATAGCGAGTTGTCCTTCTTCTCTGCCCATCATAGATGTGTATTTCGTCATCATTAATGAATTGGATTTGCAGTCTTCTAAACTCTCCAGGACCATCCCCCTCTCTACCAAAGCTGCGAACGTACCTGCCCTCAGGATCAAAAACTGCAATTCGATTATTGCCATAATCCTCAACAAAAAAGAAGCCGTCATGGTCTACTGTAAACTCACCGGGATTGAATAGCAGTGATTCCTCGTCTTTTGGATCTCCTAACAACGTCAGGATGGGATCATATCTGAAAAGTTCACCTGTGAATTTCGGTGCGCCCCTGTTCTCACAAATCGTGACTGCATCCTCTTGATGCACCTTAAACGAATGTCTCTTTGAACTAGGTTCAGATGAGCATGAGACAAGAAATGTTGTGGCTAGAAGGGTGCTTATTACTTTGATGAACATGGTCATAAACGAGGTCTCCACTCAGTCTAATAAACAGACTCTATATCTTCTGTCATCAATTCGGATACCTCAATCCAGACACCGCAGGACGAATTCGGAACACAGTCGGAACTTGTTCACCTGTTTCGGTGTCTTCAATGATCGCAAATAATTTGCCTTTTGAGACTGTTGCTCGAGCGTTCGGAACAGTGGTTCTACCGAGAAACCTTCCTTCGGGATCAACTACTAGGCACTTGATGCCAGATTCGGGGGATTCCTCACCAGGAAGCAACATCTCAAAGAGCCATAGGTAACCCTGGTCATCGAGAAAACCACCGTGCCAAAATGCAGCCTCCTCTGGAAAGACTTGTTCAGGAAAAGGCATAGGTTCCCTACCTCTACTGATAGCTGCTTCCTGCATCCCCTGCCTCAGATCATCCTCATATAGTCTTTTCATCTCTGCGGTAATCTTACGCACCGGTAATCCAAGGCGTATGATTTTCTTTAAGTTACCAGATAAGTCGAAGTACTGGATTTCGGGTGTAGCACCAGTCATCAAAAAGAAACCCAGATTATTGGCATATTCAACTGATGGGGCTGGTGAGAAGGGAATACTACGTCGTTCGAATGAAACGCTACCGCTGGCATTAGTCCATTCTCTATGAGTTGCCGATGCAACGGGATTGCTATCCACTGTCGCTATGGTGTCACCTTTATCATTGAAGATCAGCACTCGAGCCGAGACATATAGATATCCGTCCCCTGTTTCAGTCCTCATCTGTGTCGTTAAAACCTGTTCTCCAGGACAGAGTATCATTGACGTGACAGATGCCTGCTGGGGAGGCAGCATATCGTCGATAAAAGCTCCCTCTTTAGAGAATCGAGACAGACGACGATTGCTCGAATCCCACAACTGCAATACTTCACCATCAAAACTGACAAGTCCTATCGAGCGGAACTCACCTGGCCCTCGTCCTTGGTTACCAAATGAGTGTAGAAATTCACCGGCTGGATTGAACACGGCGATGCGATAATTCCTGTTATCGACAACATATATGTTTGCATCGTCATCCATAGTCATCCTACTGGGGCGGAAAAGCATGGATTCCTCATTGTCGGGATTTTGACGCAGTGTCAGCACTCGCTCATAAGTAAAGAGGTTATCGATATATTTAGGGCCACCGGAATTATCTGCAATTGCTACCGTATCTTGTTCCAAGATCTGGAAACTGTGAGTTGTGTTACGTTGCTTGCTTCCACTACAGCCTATTGCCAAAACGGCAAGGCAGCAGATAGTGAGATAGTTACAGCGGTTATTCATTACATCCCCCGGATGGAATCAAAGCATATATGACTTCGGGATTGTATCAGGTAGGACAACAGAATTGAAATCGGACTTAGTATCCTCTGCTAGAGAATCCACTATAGCAAAAGGGCACACTATCGAGGAGTCCAAGTATATCTCCTGACCTGGGGCGTTGATTCCAAATCTTGGACTAGCTCAAAGAGATGCTGTTCCGTTGCACATTGGATTTCAAATGGTAAGGAAACCTCATATTCCATCTCTCCCTCAGAGTTGAAGACCCAGTACTGATAGTCTTCAGCGTCGTTGTCTCTATACCCTAGGGTTGCCCACGGATCAGCACCCCATCTTTGAACCCAGTATCTTCCATCTGTGCCAGTGACAATATTCACAATTGGTGAGCAGAAGTTTGGCATCGGGAGAGTCTTTCGATAACGACTCATTTGCTCATTGAATCCAGGAGGAGTATTTGCGCGAAAGATGACAGCATACGCATCATCAATTTGCTCCTGTGTAACTGGCACAATCTCTCCTGCCCACTCTATATCCATCTTCATTGTGAATGATGGGTCATATACAGAGAAGCCAAACTTGTCACCTGCCGTGACAGCATAATTCCCAAGTGGACCTTGCGAGATTATCAAACTTACAGTGAACGGTATTACTGTCCCCATGTTGTCGCCTTCAAATCGTGAATTTATCCTCGGTGACCTCCCTTTTGGGAAGGAACACAGCAATCTGGGTTCCCCATATTCTGAGCTATATTGGTTGATCCACCATGCGGTTGAGGTATCAGATATAGAGATGTCATAGGGACTTTTCGTGCCGATGAAACCTGTTCCATCAATATTGGCAAATAGTTCGAAATTTGAGAATGCACGTTCATATATATGACGTCGATCGAATTGTAAGGAACCGTCTCTATGCCATCTTACCCACCTAGAAACACCACCGAATATATCTATTATCCCATTCGCAAAGACATGAAGTTCAGTCCAGTAATTAAACTCACCCGGTCCTTCTCCTTTTGCCCCGATCTTTCTTTGGAATAGTCCATCTGAGTTATACACCATGATTCCTGAGTGTTGATTGTCAGCAATATAGATCCACCCTTCCTGGTCTACTTTGACATCTAATGGCCTGAATAAAATGTACTCCTCCGCCCCCTGATCATTACCGATAACCAAGTCTTGGTTGATTAGGAGGCCGCCAGGGTATTTGGCTCTTCCTAGGTTTCTAGCAATCTGTACACCTATTGAATCTGACAATGTAAAAGTGTGAGCCTCAGGAATTGCATCAGACTGATCAGATCGTGAACAGTCAACCAGAGAGAATGCGGTGATTATGATAAGTACAATCTGAACACTTCTTTCAAATAATTGCATAATGCCCATTCCCCGATAGAGTTCTTGATATACCGAGGAGTGTACTAGTATAGTAGACACCTCGTCAACCAAATCGAACTTGGACTTTGTATGACTGAAGGAATTACAGCCTCATTGATTATTGCGGTTGGGATAATAATTGCTGCCACAATTGGTACCTTGCTAGCCCACCGAAGGCGTAAGCAACAGGAGTCAACACAATCTGAGAACACCAACGTTGCTACTGGGGAGCAATCCATTAGAGACATCACTGGTGTTTGGCAAACGGAGTATGAGAATGGGTTGACCTCTATAGATACGCTAATCATTGAAAAGCAGCGTGGTCGAGAGGTTTCAGGGCGACGGATACTGAAGCACCCAGAAACTAATTCGACACGAGAATATATCTTCCAAGGTTTCTTTACGGGTGATTTGCTCTCTGGGGCCATGGTACATAGGAGTAATGAAGAGTCACGAGCGTATGCATTTACTCCTACGCCTGAGGGGATCGAATTACCTCCAGGGACGAATGCTGAGGCTACTGAGCGGCGAAATAATAGAGGCGACAGAATTGTTGGAATGGAAAAAGAGATAGGTCAATGAGTCGAAAACGGATACTAAGTCCTTTTGATTAACTGTTTGACTGAGTGTCTACTATAGTAATACAGTAACTCGATCTATTATACCTCTGCTCTCGAGGCATCACGTATGATTCGCTCAAGTCGGCTAATCTTACCTATTCTTCTCCTCGCCACACAGTTCCTGGCATGTTCGTCCCAGCCTCCGGAAGAGGGCTATTCATTCCGTATCAGTCAAGAGAATGGTGTTACAGTCGCAAAAACAACGAACGGACCTAAATACTCCTCTCCAATCTTCACTGTAGAGGAAGTAGCAAGGATTCAAGAGGACGAGTCAATTGTACAGAGTCTGCTCACTCGACCTCTTTGGATGGGTATTGATGAGGGAGGAATGATATATGTCCTCGACGGATTCGGATCGTTTGAAGAAGTCAGGCTGCTAGTATTCCATCGGGATGGTACTTACAGTCACCAGATTGGGCGCTATGGGAGCGGTCCGGGAGACTATAGCAATCCCCAATTCCTTACCATTTCCAATGATATTTTGACTCTCTATGAATACCGCCATCGTCGGATTTCCTGGTTTTCAACAGATGGTCCCTTCATTGACTTGTTCACTTGTGCACCTGGAAATGCACTACCTGAACGAGCAATTCTCACCGAAGAAGGTAACCAGATACTCATTGATTTTACGTTTGCTGATTCAAGAAAGTGGTACAAGAGGGAGGCAGTTATCCGAACAAGCGATGGAGACAAACTGGGAGAGGTGGAGACGAACAGGATTCCAGCTCATAAGAATTTTCGCTCGACCATGGGAAGGCACTCTACTCCACCGCATTTCAGTGGCTCTCCTATCATTGATTATTCGCCACTTCATGGGATCTTGAAAACGAATGGGAATGATCCGGTCCTTGAGTGGTTTGATCAGAATGGTGATCTATCCAAGATATTTGATCTGGGATTGATACCTTCCCCGGTTTCAGATGAGGATCGTGCTCTTGTTGATAGTTATTACGCGACTAGGAATACAGAAGGCGATCGTTTATACGACAGATTTCTTCGAGAGCTACAACAAAAGAAAGATAGATATCCCCCAATGAGGTCCTTTTGGAATGCTGTAACCATTGATGAATACGGGTATCTGTGGCTTGAAGATCCTTCCTGTCATTTCCACCTAAGTGAGCGTCACTATCGTGTGGTTTCTCCAGAGGGAGAATACTTGGGCGATTGTTTCCTGCCACAGGGGCATTGTTACCTACCACAGGGGATAGCAGGGATTTCCCATGGTCATTACTTGCGGATTAACACGGACAGGGATCTTGGAATACAGGAGTTAATCGTCTACCGACTAGTATCTGCAGTTGATGGGTTCGATTACCCGAATTGAACAAATCGGATATCCAGTCTTTTTGACGTGAATACCGAACAGCGCGAGTTCGTTTGATATTCAACTAAGGCATCGACAGGATATCATAATGAGTAGCTCGAAATTCGCTATTGCCATCCAGATTAGCCTGAAGGCATTCCTATTCTGTACAGTCATCGGATATTTCAATCCTTGCCCACTTCGTGCCCAGCAGATAACTAGTCACACTTCTCGCTTTTCCCAGAGTCTGGGGGATCGCGGAGGATTGAGGCTTCTTATAATCCCTTCAATAGGTGTTGGCTATGTAACCGGAGACGTCGACGGAGATGTAACCACTCACTACGTGCGACCTGGAGTATCACTTACCGGGACCGTGACGATGTTGCTGACTTCGAGAAGCGAACAGCCGCTATTGGGATTTGGAGTAATAACCGGAGCCAGTACAACAATAGGCCGACGGGCAGTATATAAAGAGCGGATATGGATAAATGGGTGGGAGTTTAGATCTGTTGATGGAATTTTCATGCAACCTAAGGTGTATTTCGCTGGACCACTGCTGCAAATCAACATG
>SDBT01004298.1_pt1 | contig 24244 bp, 17 predicted proteins | sample 2277101 | NCBI WGS metagenome assembly SDBT01 (sample SAMN10404973, study PRJNA504765) | marine sediment metagenome | isolation source: marine sediment core GS10_PC15, 103 cmbsf | place: Arctic Ocean: Southern Knipovich Ridge | collected 2010 | reverse complement strand
GCCTTGCGGAGCTTCTTATGAATCATCGTAGCTAAACTTACCACCTTGCTTTCTTCTCCATGATTGGTTATAACGAGCTTGGGTTTTGGCTGAATCCTTCTTAGGAATTGAGAGATTTGACTTCTTGAGGAATGACCTGAGAAACCTTCAAGAGTAAAAGTTTTTATGTTTAATTTAACTAATTGAGTTCTTCCTTTCGGGTCGACATATTGAAACTCTCTAAAACCTCTTTGAATTCTAGCTCCCAATGTACCTGAAACCTGATATGAAACAAAAATTAGTGAATTAAGTGGATTATCTGCCAAATTTCTTAAATATTGTACTGATGGACCACCGATTAGCATACCGCTTGTGGCCATTATAATACAAGGCCCGCCCTTAATAATGCCTAATCTTTCTTCATAAGAACCAACAGCCGTGAAAAAATCAGATAGAAACGGATTTTTTCCTTGATGCAGAATTTTCTCCTGTAAATCACTACTTAAAAAATCCGGATTAGCAGTGTGTATTGCCGTGGCTTCACTTATTAACCCATCAATAAAGACAGGAACTTTTTCTATAATTCCTTTAGAAATAAATTCTTCTAGTACAATAATTAATTCCTGTGCTCTTCCCACGGCTAAAACAGGTATTAATACTTTTCCTCCTTTTTTTAATGTGGCAGTTAATATTTGTTTGAGTTCCTTTTCGGATTCTTGTCTGCTAGGAATTCGATCTTGAGGACCTCCATATGTAGATTCAATGAGCAAGCTTTCTACTCTAGGAAATTTTACAGACGCTTTTTCTAACAAACGAGTTTTTTGAAATTTAAAGTCACCAGTGTATACAAAATTATATCCTCCTTTACCAAAATGTAGATGTATCATAGAAGAACCTAAGATATGTCCAGAATTGTGAAGAGTTAATTTTATATCCGGTGCAATATCAGTGACCTTGCCCCATGACAATGGAATAGTGTGAAGCACGGTGGTTTTAACATCTCTTTTTGAATATGGTCCAGTACGGCCTTCTTTTTCACAAATCTGTACATAGTCTAATTGTAACATGGTTGATAAATTTCTTGTTGGTAAAGTACAATAAATAGGCCCTCTATAACCATATTTATAAAGAAAAGGTACTAGACCACAGTGATCTAAATGCGCATGTGATATAATTACAGCGTCTAAATCTCTTACTGAAAATTCGGGTACATCAAAATAGGGAAATTTTTCATTAGGGTTTCCAACATTCAAACCGCAATCCAATAGTACATTACTATCTCTTGTTTGCATTAAAATTGAAGACCTGCCTACTTCACGAAATCCTCCTAGAGAAGTCATTCGCACGTTAATATCATTAAAAAGAGTTGGACGATGTATTCGTTTCCCGATTTTTAGTAATATCTCTTTTTGCGTTTGTCTTTCTTTTGTAAGCATCCCCCTAATTAATTTAATCGTTCTTGAAGGTAAAGGTGGGGTACGGATTGTTTTCGGTTGCCAAAATGTATTTGATCTTATCTCTTTTAAGTTAACACCTTTTTTACCAATAACTAAACCGGGTTTAACTGATTCAATTATAACTTCTCCTCTAGTATGATCAAATTCAATGTTAGTTATTTCTGCATCCTCACCTATTAAGTTTTTTATATAAGCTGAAGTTTCAGATGGATCTTTTCTTTTTTGTACATCCCATCTAAAAACTACACGCTTCCTCATTAATTTTGCTAAGTTTTTGAGAACATTTGAACCGTCATCGATATTTATATCTGAGTTTTCAGAATAAACTGCAATTTCGGGACCTTCGAATTCAATTTTTTGTATATTTATCGAAGATGGAAGATTTTGAATAATTTCTTCTTTTATTCTTTCTAATTCGGTTTCAAAACTCAATTTTTACAAGTCTCCTTAATATTAGTTATTTTTTTGAGAATTCTCTTATCTTTTTAGTATAAGTATCTTAAAGAGTATATCCTTAACTTTTTATCAAATTCACTAAAAAATTCATATGATCATATGAAAATTTTTTACTTAATTTTTTTCTTAATAAACAATTAATAAACAAGAAAAAACTCTCTGGCATAAAATTTATTTTACAGAGAATTTGATTAGATAAAATAATTTCTAATTTCTATTTAAATTATACTAGTTGTCACATAAAAACCTTTTGATTATATTTCTTCTCCTTTAAATTTTGTAAATATGTTTAAATAATGACTAAAAATTCGGATCAATTTCAATTTAGATAACCTTTTTTAAAAAAAAGAATTAAATGGATATATGGCTAAACTAAAGATTGGAGCAATAGCTTCTGGCTCGGGATCAAATTTTGAGGCCATTATTCAATCAACTGAAAATGGGATATTGAAGGAAAAGGCAAGTGTAGAAGTTTTAATTTGTAATAAGGAGGGCTCTTATTGTATGGAGAGAGCAAGTAATCATGGTGTCCCCTATGTCTTAATAGAGTCTGATAAACATAAGGGGAGTCGGGAAGAATTCGATGAAAAATTGATTGAAGTGTTTGATAAATATGGTTGCAAGCTCATAGTTCTAGTAGGGTATATGCGCTTTGTGAGTAAAATGTTCATTGACCACTTCAATGGAAATGTTATGAACATACATCCAGCACTTTTGCCAAGTTTTAAAGGAATGCATGCCCATGAGGAGGCATTGGCTTATGGCGTCAAAATCTCAGGAGTTACAGTTCATTTTGTCGATCCTGAGGAGGATCATGGCCCAATTATTATTCAGAAAGCAATACCAGTATACGATACAGACACAAAAGATACACTTGGACCAAGAATTTTAGAATGGGAATATAAAGCATTCCCCAAAGCAATTGAATTATTTTATGATAAGAAAATTCATATAGATGGAAGAATAGTTCGTATTGATGGAAAAGTTAAATTATGAATCTATTATGATAATATTTGGGAAATGATTTTTTAATGCGCTTTCTGACCCAACTGAGATTAGGTCTTCTGATGCTCAGAGGGCTTATTTAAATGAAGAAGATCTTGAGTAGCGAGAAAAATCATTTCCCACCTATATCTATAAGCAATAAATACCAAAATTTTAATCATAGTAATTATAAATTAAAATATATTTAGATCAATTTAGTGTGGTTTAGCTTAATGCCTCCTCGAAAAGAAATTAGTGAAATATTAAATTTAATGGAAAAAACAAGTAATATCAGAAATATCGGTTTAGTCGGTCATATAGACCATGGCAAAACTACATTATCAGATTCTCTTTTAAGTGAAGCTGGTTTACTTTCTCCAGATTTAGCAGGAGAAGCAAGAGCTTTAGATTATCTAGAAGAGGAACAAAAACGCGGAATTACTATGAAGTCGACCAACATTTCCTTATATTACGAGAAATCTTTGAAAGGTTATGAACCATTTCTTATTAATTTGGTTGATACTCCTGGTCATTTAGATTTCAGTGGCAAAGTAACTCGAGCATTACGGCTTGTTGACGGTGTGGTAGTTGTAGTGGATGCTGTAGAAGAAATAATATCTCAATCGGAGACTGTAATAAGACAGGCACTACAAGAAGGAGTTAAGCCAGTTCTTTACATCAATAAAGTGGATCGGCTCATTAGGGAGTTAATGCTTACTGACGAGCAAATTAGAAAAAAATATACTAGAATAATAAAGAATTTTAACATACTAATCGAAAGGTACGCTGAACCACCATTCAATAAAGAATGGAAAGTCTCACCAGCTGAAGGCAACGTTGCCTTCGGCTCAGCACTACATAAATGGGGTTTTACACTTAAAATCTTAGAAAAAAACGAATTAAAATTTAAAGATATAAAAGAAAGGTATAATAAGGCAACATATTCAGAAAGAAAGTATGAAGATTTACCCGTCTACTTTCCAATTTCCCCAGCAATATTAGAAATGGTTGTAGATCACTTGCCTAATCCAATAACTGCTCAGAAATATAGAATTAAAAAAATATGGAAAGGAGATCTGGATTCAGTATTAGGGAAAGCAATGATTAATTGTGACCCCAAAGGTCCTATAGTTTTATGTTTAAGTAAGGTTCAAGCGGAAAAACACGGGCTAGTCGCAACGGGGAGAATTTTCTCTGGATATTGTTCGAACAGAAGTGAAGTGTTTTTATTAAGAGAAAATAATTACGAAAAGATTCAAAGAACGGCAATTTTTATGGGTCAACGAAGGGAGCAAGTAGATAATGTTCCAGTTGGAAATATTGTTGCTCTGGAAGGATTAAAAAAAATTAAAAGTGGTGAAACACTAGTCGACGGCAAGTATATTGATAAAATGATTCCATTTGAGAGCGTCAAATATGTTACTACACCTGTTGTAACTGTATCTATTGAACCTGAATATTTAAGAGAATTAGATAAGATGAAACAACTCGTTGAAAATTTATTAATTGAAGACCCTAATTTAATATTCGAAATAAACGAAGAAAATGGAGAATTTTTATTGTCTGGAATGGGACCACTACATCTCGAAGTAAGTACTAATGAAATTGAAAAAAGAGGTGTAAAAGTTTCAATTTCAGAGCCTAGGGCTGTCTTTAAAGAATCTTGCAGATATAATTCTACTTCAATTACTGTTAAGTCACCTAATAGTGAAAACTCTATTGAGTTAAAAATTGAAAGATTGGATGATAAAACTGTGAGGTTCTTTCAAAATAATGATTATCAATTGATTAAACCTTTTAATAGGTTAAAAGAAGTCTTAAAGGAAAAGACTAGCTTAAGCGAAAATGAAATCGAAAACTTTTGGTTATGTGGTAATGATCAAAATATTATAATTTATCATGGAAATAATGAATTAAATGATTTTTATAAGAATTTAATTCCTGAAATTATTAAAAAAATTCATTTAAATGGACCTCTCTGTGGCGAAAAACTAGCAGAAATTAAGTTTCTCATTAATGATTTGAATATAAGTAATATTGAAGAAGATATTGCTTTTACTGAATTTTCTGCTATGTTTTATGAAGCTACCAAAAAAGGTTTGAATGAAGCTGAACTAATCCTTATGGAGCCTATTTACCATACTATAATTCAACTTCCTCCAGATTATATTAAAAATACACTTTCCTTATTAACTAAATATTCTGCTAAAATAAAAAGCATTGATCAAGATAAAGAATATCAGGCAATTATTGAAATTTTGCTACCAGTTAGAAATTCAGTAAAATTCGCAGAGGACATCCGATCTACCACCAGTGGAAAGGCCTTTTGGCAAAATGAGTTCTATGCGTTTTTAGAAGTTCCCGTTCATGAATCCGGCGCTATTATTGATAATTTGAGATTTAATAAAGGATTATCTTGGTAAAACCATTTTTAATATATCCTTAGTGAAATGATTAATTTTTCTATAAAATGACTGAAAAAAATACATAATGGTAAAATTATTGTAAAATCTAAGGGTAGAAATAAAGGAAGCACATTTATAATTCGTCTATATATAAATGCTTAAGAACTTTATGCATTTAATTTGATTTCAGTTAATAGGTAAGCATAGATTTTATTTCCTTTCTTCTTTTTTGTGTTTTATAAATGTACTTTATTGTAAAAGGAATTAGGAAGGCGATATATATAAAAATAATTGATATATAAAAGAGACTTTCAATACTATAAAACGGTATAAGATTATTACTCATGTAAAGAATAATAAATAAAATTATAGTTAAAATACCAATTATTAGATAGGATTCAATCCTGTCTATTAAGTCTTTTTTTCTGCTATCTATAAAGATAATTATATTTGTTAAAATAATTGTTAAAAATACTCCAATAAATCCAATCAATATATAAGTTGTTAGTACGTAAACTATCCCAAATCCTATAAAAAATAAAGATAAAATTAATAACCCTAAAAGATAATAATATAATTTAAATTTCAAAATTAAGTTATTTTGATTATTGAAGCAATTGCAACAATAAATTTCCACTTTTGAACTTTTCCAAATATTAATTAATTCCTCTAAAGATCGTTTTATATTAATTGAACAATAATCAAAAAAACTAAGTTCGTTATTACAACCATAACATTTTCTAATCTTATTTATATATTCCATGCTATCTAATTCCGACTCCATTCGCTTTTCTAAAAGCGGATTTAGATAGGTCTTCGAATTTTTTAATAAGGCAATTGTTAAAATTGAGCTAATAAAAAAAATATATATTCCTGCACTAAAAACGTAAAATAAGATATTAGGGGGGGTATATTTACCAAATGCTAATAAACCAACGCAAGTAAAACATAATATAAGTTGAGTGCCGAGTAAAATACCTGATCTTCGTGCAAAAAAGCTTTTTTCTTTAAGCTTTTCATTATCATTAAGACGACCTATTAAATTAGAAATATTTTCTTCGAGTTCTTGCTCTTCATCCATAATGTATCATTTCAGAATTGGTGTTTAAAAATCACAGGAACATTCCTTGAATAAGGTTTAACATCTAAATCTTATTTTTAATATTTATATTTGAGTATTTAGCAATTTAACTAAAGTCTTTCATAGTAAAGAAATGCGCCATCCGGGAATCGAACCCGGGTCGCTGACTTTTACCGCACGAGTTATGTAGCACATGCTTGGGAAGCCAGCATACTAACCACTATACTAATAGCGCTATTTAAGTATTGTTATACTTAGATATATAAAAGGACAAATTAATTTATACTTATTCAGTTGTAATGATTATATTTAACTTTTAAAAATAACTTTATTGGAAATAATAAACACTTTTGAATTAAAATAGAAACTTAAAATAAAGTTTTACTATCAGATTACATCATAAAAATAATTAAAGATTTATGGAAAATAATAGTAGGGTTTATTTATTTTAGAAAGTTTTATTAGTTGTAAAAGTGTGATGAAAAAAAACACGTAAGAATATAAATTTTGATTTTTAATGAATTTTGAAGATTTAGGAATTAGCGTTAAAAATGTTAGCGCTTTAAATAATAGTATGAACATTTCTACCCCTACACCTGTTCAAGTAAAAGCTATTCCATTGATTTTAAATAACCGTCATATTATGGCTCAAGCCAAGACTGGATCGGGAAAAACTTTAGCTTTTATACTCCCAATTATAGAAAAGTTATCCTCTAAGAATAACGAAGCAATTGTTATCGTTCCAACTAGGGAACTGGCAAAGCAGATTAATCAAGTTGTGGTAGATTTGGGAAATGGAGTCAAATCCATGACGATTTACGGAGGAGTTTCAATAAATGATCAAATCAGGAAATTAGAGCATGGAGTTGACATAATTATAGGGACTCCTGGAAGACTTATTGACCTCTATAAAAGAAATAAATTAAAATTTAATAATATAAATTTTGTAGTACTCGATGAGGCAGATAGGCTCTGGGATATGGGATTTGCTCCGGATATTAAATATATCTTAAATAATATACGAAAGAAATATCAATTTATGTTATTTTCAGCAACTTTAGATTATGATATGCGCCAATTAGTGGTAAAATATTCTAAAAATGAGTTTGATTTTCTTAATCTAAGTAAAGATAGTTTAACTGTTGGTAATACAAGACAATATTATTATATGATTGACCGATTTGAACAAAAATTTAAGAGCTTTCAGGAGATTTTAAAAAAAGAACGCCCTCAATTTGTTTTAGTCTTTGTAAACACTAAAAAGACAGCAACTTGGCTTTCTAATAAATTAAGATCGTATAAAACCGGATATAAAGTTGGATTAATTTCGGGGAGCTTGACGCAATTTCAACGCGAAAAAATCTTAAAGCAGTTTAGAGACCATCAAATAAATATGCTTATTGCAACGGACGTCGTTGCCAGAGGACTAGATATAGAAAATATTTCCCACGTTATCAATTATGATATCCCTAAATATCCCGAGAATTATGTGCATAGAATAGGACGTACATCTCGAATGAATAAAAAAGGAGTGGCAATTTCTCTAGTTTTAAAAGATGAATATGAATATTTGTGTCATATTGAAGGACTAATTGATAAAGAAATTAAGAAAAAAACTTTATTGAGTCAAGAAAGAGCCCAAAATAGATTTACAATATATTAGTTTCCTTTGATTTTTTATGGAATTAATTTTAAAATAAAGAATCTTAATGATAATTTTTAAAAATAAAAATTATCTTATTTTATTATGAATAGAGGAAGAAAACTAATAGATAAACTACTTGATACGATACCTGCAGGTTTTTATGGAATAATATCTATTATAATTAGAATTACATGCGACTTTTTGGCATTCATATTTTATCCTGAATATAGTATATTTTATAATATGGTCTCGGATCTTGGAGTTGGTCCAGGAGGAATCTTTTTTAGCTTGGGTTTATTTTTTTCTGGAATTATTTCCATTCCATTTTATGTAGCAATTGCAAGATCACTAAAAAGTGATAATATTAAAGAAAGATCGAGAAAATCTGGTTTAGTTCTTTTTTATATTTCAGATCTTACATATATTCTAGTCGGTATATTTCCTTCAATTAAACAAAACACTATTATTTATTATACTCATGGAGTGCTTGCATTAATTAGTTGGCTTTCTGTACTTGGATATTTGATTATTTTTAGTATGTTAATGCTAAAAAGTGATAAATATTCGGCATTACCAGCTTATTCAAGCTCTTTATTAATAGGATTTGTCATAATAGCTGTCTTAACATGGCAACCAATTACAGAATGGTTAATGACTTTCATGTTTTGGTTATGGGTGTTAATTATCTCATCTTATATGCTTTATCATAAATTATAACTAAATTTTTATAATTAAGAATTCAGATCATTTAATTATGGGAAATGAATCAAAAACTGTCGATAGACTTCTTGAACCAATTCCCGGCGGATTGTTTGGATTATTGTCCGTTTTCATTATAATTATTGCTGATTTGTTCGCTATTTTGTTCTTCCCGGGATATAATTTTTTTGAGAATATGGTTTCTGAATTAGGTGTTGGACCAGGAGGTATTTTTTTTAATCTTGGATTAATTCTATCTGGTATAATAGCAATTCCCTTTTATCTTCACTTGAGTAAAACTTTCATAGAAGAGAATGTTAATGAGAACATTAGAAAAACCGCGATCACCTCATCAATGATTTCTTGTATATCATATACTCTCTTAGGTTTTTTTCCTACCACTGAAATTAATAATTTTCTGTATAATGCCCACGGAATTCTAGCTATAATTAGCATTTCTAGCGGTATTTGCTATTTAGTTTCTTTTAGCTCACTAATGTTACATTCTAACAGATTTAAAAAATCTCAAGCCTACCTTGGTTTATTCACTGCTGGGTTGTATGCATTTTTCCTATCAACGTGGTGGCCAATAGTGGAATGGATTATGTCACTTTCAATAATGACTTGGATAGTTATTAATTCATCCTATTGTCTTTATCATAAATTTTAATTTTAATTTTAATTTTAGCTGAAATAGTAATGGAAATAACAAAAAAAATATTTGATACACTTCTTAGATTGGCTCCGGGGGGATTTTATGGATTAGCTTCAATTATTTTAGCTGGTGTATTCATTTTTCTCTCATATACTCAATTCCCGGATTATGATATGATAAATAATGATGTGAGTGTTTTAGGAATAGGACCTGGGTTGTCAAAAATCTTTTTTAATATAGGAATTTTTATAACAGGATTTACTACTATTCCTTTTTTTGTTTATCTAGGGAGAGTGCTAAAACAAGAAGCTGAAGAAGAAAAGTTAATAAAAAGAACTGTTAAAATATCAATCATTGGGTGTATCGCTTTATCATTGATTGGATGTTTTCCAGTTATTAACATTATAATAGGAACAATTCATGCCATTCTAGCGCTAATCTTTTTCTCTTGTTCTTTAATTAACCTAATCTTTTTCGGTATCGCTTTTTTAAAAGACGAAAGATTTTCAAATATACATGCGTATTTTGGATTCATAATAGCTTGCAGCATTGCTTTTTATATAGCAGTCAGATGGTCAATTATAGAATGGATAGTTTTTTTTTTATTAGGAGGCTGGATGTTAATGGTCTCATCTTATATGCTCTACCATAAATTATAATAATTTTAAAATTAGCTAGCTGAATATCGAAAATCATTTACTCGTAAGCAATTAAGTACTGGGAGTGCGGTAGAAGCATCTTAAAAATTCATCTATTCATTCAAAATAGGAAAAAACTCAAGAGAAAAAATGGTTTTGATCGATACATATCAAGATAAAAAATAAAACTTTATTATAAAACCAGTTTAAATTAAATATTGATAAATATCAAATTAAAAAAAAAGAATTATAGATGAAAAAAATGAGTGGTGAAGCTGAATATAAAAAAGCCGTGAATGTCTTGTATAAAGCGGGAGGATTTCCATTCCCTTTTTCAAATATCCTTCATGAAATTCTAAAAACAACTATTGGGGATGAAAATCTAGATTTCGTAATGGCATTTGAAAACCAAATCTCCCAAACAATGGAACAATTAAAGGAAAGTAGTGGATTATCTGAAGAAGAAATCCTAGAAAAAGCGGATGCTTTAGCAAAAACAGGTGTTTTAATCAACCAACCTAATCGTCATGGAGTAATGGTATATCAAATATTCCCATTTCACAGGCAATTTGAATATCTTTTCATGAAAAACCTTGAAAAGACGGAGGAAAATTATAGGATTGCACAGCTATTCTATAAACTGAATGAGGAACATAGCGAAATTATACAATCTAATTATGATCGATGGAGTTCTACGATGGAGAGAATGCCACCAATGGATCGCACAGTTGCAATATTGGAAAATCGAGATACGGGTAAAGATCTGAATATTATTGTAAATCAAGATGTAGAAGTTCCTTCTGAACAAATTTTACCGACCCAAAAAATAAAAGAACTCATCGAAAAGTATGATGACATTGCTGTAGGAAATTGCTACTGTCGGCAACATCAAGAATTCTTAGACAATCCATGCAAACAAATCGAGCTCACACCAAGCTGCTTTACATTAGGTAAATCAGCAAGGCATACGTCAAATCACGGATTTTCTAAATTAGTATCTAAAGAGGAAGCTTTGGATATACTAAAAAAAATTGAAGATGCTGGACTTGTTCATAAAGCCTACCATTTACGTGGTGATGCAGGAAAAGAAGAAGTTGCAATTTGTAATTGCTGTAATTGTTGTTGCTTAACAGCTAAGGAAGCTTTAATTTTTCCTGTAGCAAATGCAACTAACTACTTAGCTTCCATCGATCAAGACTTATGCACCGGATGTGGTACTTGCGTTGAAAAATGTTATAACCAGATAATAGAATTAAACGATAACGATAAAGCAGAAAGAATTGAAGAGCTTTGTGTTGGATGTGGCGTATGCGCTTATCATTGCCCCGAAAATGCAATTTCGCTCATTGAGGGTCAAAGAATCGTAAGAATGATGCCTACTCGTAAAATTTAGAACATAAACTTAATTCTTTTGTTATTTTTTCTCTTTCTCTTTTTAATTTTTTAAGGATCGCTATCATTACAATCGAATAAATAATTATAGACGTATACAAAGTCGAAATGTATGACTAAAGCCAAAATTTTTTCTTTTTTATAATAAAAAAAATTAAAAGAATTAAAAATTAAAATTTACTCAATCAAGAAAAAGAAATTTTCCTTATCATGAATATTGAAAATTTAAAGATTGAAAAAGATATTAAAGTTAAAGAAAAAGATGCTTTGCTTATAGTTGATTTACAAAACGATTTCATGCCAAGTGGAGCCTTACCAGTGGATGAGGGGGATCAAATAGTAGATGATATAAATAAAACTGCAAAGTTATTTAAAAATAAAAAAGCGAAGGTTGTTTTAACTCAAGATTGGCACCCTAAAAATCATAAGTCATTTGCTAGTCAATATCCTAATAAAAATCCGGGAGATGAATATCAAACAGATGGAATTGGACCAATATTATGGCCAGACCATTGTGTACAGGATACGGAAGGAGCAGAGTTTCATAAGGATCTAAAAAAAGATTTGGCTGACGCAATTATACAAAAAGGAATGACCATTGAGGTAGATAGTTATTCAGGATTCATCGAAAATGATAAAAAATCAGAGACTGCCTTAGCTGATAAATTAAAATCTTTAGAAGTAGAGAGAATTTTTATATGTGGATTAGCTTTAGATTATTGTTGTTATTTTACTGCTATGGATGGTGTTGATTTAGGGTTTGAGGTATATTTTTTAGCTGATATGACTAAAGGTATTGACCTTCCTCCAGACAATATTTCAAATTCTCTAGAAAATATGAATAGTAAAGGTGTAAAATTTATTAACAAAAATAGTCTTATTATTTGAACATATTATATAATTCTAATTGGAAATCGATATGAGTACTTTTACCGCAGAAAAAATTCATAGTTTTGTTTTAGAAAATAAATTTAGTATAAATTCTGCCACTGAAATGTTAATCTCCTTAATTGAAGTAAGCAATGACAAGAATATAAGAGTAAGGTGTATAGAAGTAATGGGATTAATTGCAAATAAATCTATAAACTTCTTTAACACTCTCGAAAACTACTTAGTATCAGATGAAAGTCCTTTGGTTAGAGCTACAGCTGCTAAGGTTATCATAAGAAATTTTCTTATAAAGGGATTTAATTCTTTATCTTGGACAATCCGTCATGATAATTCAAGTGTCGTATTAAAATCGATGTTAGATAATTTTAAGGATTCCTCCAATAAATACACTAAAATTTTGAGAAACAAATTATTGGAGAAGCTTATATCAATGTATAATGTTGTTCAGAATGAAGCTTTATTCCTATTAGATTTAGATGTTCAAGTAGGTTTTTTTAATATTGATTATTTTAAAATGTATTTATCAAATAGCGTAAAGGGTGTTATTTCTAGTAATTATATGATGTGTTCGATAAAGAATGGTCATATTAAAGCTTTGAATCTTAGTAATTGGGGTATTAGCATACTTCCTGAATCAATTTGTTACCTTTCAAAATTAAAGCATTTAATTCTAACCAATAATAAAATTAAAGAGTTACCTACTTCCATTGGATTACTTAATCAACTACAAACTCTTGATTTAGGAAATTGCCAAATAAACTCACTCCCAGATTCATTAAGCGAGCTGAAAATGCTTAAGAAATTGTCGATCGATAGAAATTTAGAATTAAAATCATTACCAGAACCGATTCTGTTAATTGCTAAAAATAATATTAGTGAAAAGTATGTTCATGAGGGTGTTGTTATACATGAAGCGTTTGCTTTGAGTTTATTAGAAATTTTATGCGGTAGAAAAATTGAAAAGTCGAATTTTAACGAAAAAATGTGGCACTATAAGTTGAATGAAAATGGACATGTTGTTGGAATTTATATTTTTAATAAAAATATACCAAAATTTAGTATTTTACCTGAGCAGATTTGTAATTTAAAATTTTTAGAAGAGCTTTACATACCGAACCAAGCTTTAAAATATATTCCTAAATCAATTGGAGAACTCACATTTCTTAGAAAACTGAATCTAAGAAATAATAAACTTGAAAAAATTCCCACATGCTTAAAAAAATTAAAGAATCTTATTGATTTAAAATTAGCAGGAAATAGAATTAAAAAAATACCTGATTGGATAAAATATATTCTAAATAAATATGATCTTGAGAGAGGTTTAGATGAACCTAAAAAAAAGTTTTTTGGGATTCCCTTAACCGATATCGAGACAAAAATTTTTTCTTCTTATTTTAAACAAACATAAGAAAATGTGGCAATTTGAAACTTTTAAAAACATTTTTCATTATTCTATTCATTATTCTATTCATTATTCTATTCATCAATTAAAAATTTGAATTATGAATATTAATTTTCCTTACAAATCGATTTTGATTGCTTGTAGTGTTAATACCGCTAGAAGCCCCATGGCTGAGGGATTCTTAAAAGATTTCTTCAATAAAAATGGCTTAAATGTTAAGGTTCATTCAGGAGGGATTGCATCGAATGCTCGAGATGGCATGTTAATTTCGTTAGACGCAAAAATGGCCATGAAAGAAGTAGGAATCGAATTATCAGATACAGCTTTGTCTATTGACTTAAAAAGAGATAAATATAATCACTATATTAAGAATGCAGATTTAATATTAACTCTAACAGAAAAACATAAAAATGAAATGAAAAAATTTGTTGAAGAAAATCATAAGGAAATCTATACCTTAAAAGAATTTGCTGGTGAACAAGGAGATATTAAAGATCCTTCAATGAAAGGCTTAGAAGGTTTTAGAATTGCTCGAGACAAGATAAGAGAATGTATAGTAAAAGGATTACAGAGATATTCATGTGTTGAATAAAAGGAAAAAAAATACTCAAACTGAAAAATTCAATTGAAAATTGAATCGAGTGTAATAACTTCTAGGTTATCTAGTTAAGCAACCAATCCAATTTCAATTTCTTTAAGGTCTCTTTGGTCGGGTTACCGGTTTTATCGTCCCATCCTGCCAATTTATAATACATGTCTTGAGCCTTATGGAATTGATCTTTATCGATGCCAATTTCTTTACCTGGACCTTCTGGAACAGGATTAAATACACGTTCTGGAAGTTTATCATCACTCCTTGTAAAGCCTTCCCGTGCATTAAAATGCCTCATCATATTAATCCTACGTTCTCCAACTTCAAGAAGTTCCTTTATGCTTGCATCCCACCCAATTCCATATTTACATAGATCTAGCAGGTTATCTGGCCCATAAAGCTGCCAGGCAATGCCCCATACAAACGTGCAAAGCCCTAATGAATCCCCCATTGAATAGAAACACTGACTATCAAAAATGTATCGCATTTTATTTTCATCCAATATTGTCGATTCGGTATAATGATCATAATCTCCAATTATATCCATCCGGGGCTTAAATGGGTTACCAGGGATGGCAATCATGGTATCGTGCTCACATGTTTCATGATCTGCGCCATAAGGATTCACAGAATAGATAACTCCTAAGCCAGGTTTGATTTGAGGCATGTGTGCAGGAAATTCTTGCCCTTTAACACCCATGAATAAGGGGATTGCTTTTTCACCGAGTTTATCCGCACACCTTTTACTTCCTTCTGAGAGAAAATCACCAATACCTTCTCTTTTAGCAATTTTCTCTGTCAAAATCGGAAGGACATCTTGATTCCCAAAAGTCAATTCTAATCCATCTGTATTTTCTTTAGTGAGAATCCCTTTTTCAAAACATTCCATAGCAAAAGCGATTGTTGCCCCGGTTGAAATCGTGTCAAGACCATACATGTTACATAATTGATTACATATACAAATTGTCTCTAAATCAGTTACTCCACAATAAGAGCCAAAAGTGGCTAAAGTTTCATACTCAGGACCTCCATATTCAGGATAAACCTTACCAGGAATGTCAATTACTCTTTTACATCTCACAGCGCAAGCATAACAGGTTTCTCTCCCCTTTAGGATGCCAGTTTCCCACATTTGTCTTCCATCAATTTTAGGAGCTTCTTCCATGCACCCTTCTGAATAATTTTTAGATGGGAGAAAGCCACTTCTATTTTGAGTTAATAAGAAAGTTGATGTTCCACCAGCACCCCAACCATCTGCAAATCTTTTAATTCTCTCTTTCATTTCAGGAGATGTAGTTAATGAATTAAATCCTTCTTTATCATGAGGGGAAATAGTTTTTCGTCTTTGAACTACGACAGCTTTCAAGTTTTTTGAGCCCATTACTGCTCCTGTACCATTTCGTCCGTTTGCCCGAGTCTTTTTATTTATTACACAGGCATATTTCACGAGGTTTTCTCCAGCAGGTCCTATTTGGGCAATTTCAACGTTTTTATTCCCAATTTCATTTTTAATTATTTCTTCTGCATCTCCAGTTATTTTACCCCATGCATTTTTTGCATCTTTTAATTCAACGTTTTCTCCATCAATGTATAGATATTTTGGACTGTCTGCCCTGCCAAGAAAGACAATAGCATCGTACCCATTAGCTTTTAAGAAGGCAGGGAAATCTCCACCAGATTGACTATCCCCACAAGCACCAGTTAATGGGCTTTTTGTAGAAATTGTCAACCGACTTGCACCACTTATGGGTAATCCTGCGAGAGGTGACACAGAAAAAACCAATACATTATCGAGGGAAAAGGGATCGATGCCAGGTTTAATTTCTTGCAACATTAAATATACTCCTAATGCAGAACCTCCTGGATATAACTTGTATATGTCTCCCGGGAGTATTTTTTTGGAGATATTGCTGTTCGTAAGATCTACCTTCAAAATTTTTGCTTCTGGAAAAGGTACTTCTGTTTTTCCTTCTGTTGTCATTTTTTTAACATTTATATTTTTTTAATTTATATTTTTATATTTTTTTAATCATTTTCATCGTAACCCATTTGTCTATGTAGCCTTTTTAATTTCTTTCTTTCTTCCTTCTTTTTCCGCTTCTCTTCCCTTCTTAGATTTCTTTCTCTAACAAAATTATCCATTTTTTCAGGGGTTGTTATCGTTCGAATAGCAATCATTCTGGTGAAATTCTTAATTAACGTTTCAGTTCTCCTGACTTCTCTTAATACTCTTTCTCCGGTTTTCTGGCCGATTCGGCTCATTTGAATCATTATCCACTCTGGAGATCCTACACCATTCCCATATTCATTCCAAATATACATTGAAAATCCCATAAACCCTACATACGCAAACACGACAATAAGAAACACGATAATATTAAATTGTCCAACATAAATGACGATGAAAATATAATGGAGTAAAAATAGGCTCAATGAAACTTTCCCGTAGTAAGTTAACATTGAAATAAAATTATTTTTTTTATCTTTAATATCAATGAAATACAAGCTAACAGCTATGATCAAGAGAGACGCACCTAAATTATAAAACATATTCCCTGCTGTACCCCTTATTAGAAACTCAGGCATACCTCGAAATTCATAATAGTTTTGTTGGTTCATTATTCTCAGTAAGTCTAATTGAAGATATTCATCTGTACTCATAGTTTGAGGTGTCTGTAGACGCCAACCTATTAAAATCCCTAATATAATAAATACAATACCCCAAAATACAAAAATTCTAAATAAACCGATAAAAGCATCTTTAGTGCCAGTCATCATCGCCTCAAACAGATATTCTCCAAATATTGTTGAGATAAAACAGATTGAAATCCATGGAAATAGTGGTAATTGAGGAGCTGGGGAAGTTATGATATAATGTAATAACCAAATTATTGTATTCGAGTCTTTTCCCAGATAGAGAAACTCTCTTAAAGGCATTGAAATAGCTATTATTATTAAACCAATCACTATACGGGGTATCTTTCTTAACCTTAATGCGTAATATGAAAATATCTGAGAAAATCCTAAAAACATTAGAATATTCCAACCCCATAAATTCAGTGGAAATGGATATGTCACAACAGCTTGGTTTAAGCCTGCTAAGTTAAAAAACATTCCAATTACAATTATAGTACACCCACGAGAAAGAATCCTATTTCGAATAATTTTTTCAGGAATTTTACCTTGTTTTTTTTTGACACTGAAGATTACTGATAATGCAGAAAGAAAGATGAATAAAGAAGGACCTAAAATATCCATCCCCGCAAATAAAATTCCATAAACAAACAGCCATTCTTGATCAAGCCACGCAGCTGCAGTATGTGCCATCATAATAAGTACTATGGCAAAGCCTTTTACAAAATCTATCGATTTAATACGCTTTGGAGAAGCATAATCTCTCATATCCTCAATCGGTATTTCTTCCCTTAAATAATTAAAAAGTGGAGGTGATTCAGGTTCCCTTACAATTGTACTTTTTGATGACATTATAATAACAATATAAAACTTATTTACTTAAAAGTTTAAAATATAAAAAATATAAATCATAAAAAATGACGAATCATCTATAGATATTTAAATTTTCACTAGATATTATCTATAATATTAATCAAGTCAATTTTTAAAAAATTAATATTAAAGTTATATGAAAAGTCAATTTGAAGATATTTCAGATGTTAGTTATCTAATGAGTGTAGTTGATAATCATTATGATTGAGTGTAGTTGATAATCATTGTATTCAGGAACCTTTCTACCAAACTTAGGAAATTGTTTTAAATGATTAATCATTTCATAAATTTGTTTTACTAAATTTACCTTAATAAGTTCTAAAATTCTATAATATAGAGAATCATAATCTCTTTTATTTTTTTGTTATCTTTGATATTTGATATTAAGTTTCTGTAAACTTGGGAACTTTAGTTAGAATTAGATCTGGGAACCTTATTTATATAATCTATTAAAAAATTAGCTAATTCATTCTCAATATTATCTATACCCCTTAAACCGGGAAAATCATTAAGATCAACTAAATGATATTGATCCTCATTGATTAATTTAATTAAATCGAATCCAAAAATTTTCAAGTTCAATTCTTTTGAAAGAATTTTGGCTAATTTTATTATATCTTCGTGAACTTCAAAAATTTCTCGTTCTATGGTATCAACATCTATTGAATCTGGGTTTTCTCTTAGATACATATAAATTGGATTTTCTCTTTTGATGCCAAACACCTTATCACCAATAACATATATTTTTCGGTCTATCCCATCAGTTTCAATAAATTTCTGAATGTAAAGATCGTAATATAGAAAGTTTGAATACATTTTACAGAATTTATCAATATCTTCTATTTTTTTGACTAAAAAGTTGAACCTCATATATTTATCATGTTGATAGTGGCTCTTAATGACAAATGGAATATATGAAGGAGCCCATTCTTTAAACTTTTTAATATCCATTAATGATTGGGTCCAAGATTTTGGTAAATGGAATTTATTTTTCAATTCCTTTTGATATTCCTTAAAAACCTTTCTTAAAACATTATCAAGAGCAACTTTATTTTTATAAGTTAAAACAGTGTCTATATCATGGAGCGATGGAATATTGTAAAGTTTTGCGAAATGGAGCAAATCCAAAGAGCAATCGCTTCCAACTTTAACAATAAATAGATCAGTATCACCAAATTGTTCAGATATATTCTCCAAGTCAAGAAAATTCTTTGTTGGATCATGAAATATTAAATCAACATCTTTAATTTTATTTTTTAGAAGGGGTATGATTTTTTTAATTACATCATGCTCTAATTTAGCAGAAAACACAATTTTTTTTGACATTATAATTGAATAAATTAATTTTAAAACTCTTAAATTTTGACTTAAAATAACGCTTTAAATCGATTTTTAAAATTTTTAAAAATTAAGATTTATCTTAATAAAAATTATTTAAAGCTAAAAGTCAATAAATATTAAAAAGTTAATCACATTTAAAAATAATTTAAAAATTACTTGGAGGTGCTTATTGGAAGAAAAAGAATTAAAAAAATCATTACCTAAAGTCGTTTTAATTCAGTCAATTCTTATAGGGATATTATATGCTTGCGATATCATCTTTGGGTTTTTCGAGCAGAATTTCTTTAATACTTACATAGTTCAGATATATTAGAATTGCCTGAAATCTATGTTTCGATATTAGTTTCCTTATCAGCTGCTGTGGGATTAGTAATGAACTTATTATGGGGAATATCAAGCGACAATACACGTTCTAAATATGGTCGTAGAAAGCCCTACTTGCTCTTTGGTGGAATTATAGGTGGTATTGAAATGATCACCTATGCATTTGCTCCAGATTATTTATGGTGTATTTTTTTAGACGTTATCATTATAGGAATTGCGTCTAACGCTTATTATGTATCTGAGAGGACTCTTATACCAGATAATGTGGACCCCGAGTATAGAGGACGAGCTAATGGAATTAAAAATGCTATCGGATTTATAGGTTTGTTAATCGGAGTAGGAGCATTTTTAATTGCATATGAATTGTTTACTGTACAAAAGGGAGACGGAATTATAATTACTAAAGAAGGATATATATTTGTACTTTCAATAGGAGGCGGTGCTTTTATCGTTGGAGCTTTTATAGGATTTATATTTATTCATGAAAAGCCACCGTCTGAATTACCTCCCAAAAAAAAAATTATCGTAGAATTAAAAGAGATATTTGACTTGGAAGAATTTAGGAAACAAAACGAATTCTATCGGATAACTTTAGCGTTGACTATATTTAGAAGCGGAATCGCGGCAATAATGCCGTTCCTTTTTATCTATATATTCTCGCTAGGCCTTACAACATTTGAACTCTTAACGGTAACAATGATTAGTTTTCCGATACTTATTGTAGTAACCATATTCTTAGGAAAACTGGCAGATAAGTATGGCAGAAAAAAATACATTCCAGCTTCAATTATAATAGTTTGTATTGGGCTTTTTTTGATAATATTCGTGAAAGTCGGAAAGGAGGTTAATCTACTTTTGCTCTACATTATTTTCCCGTTCGTTCTAGTAGGGTTACTAGGACTTTTGACCCCTATGGATGCATGGGCGCAAGATTTATTACCCGAAGAAAGAAGAGGAAAATTTTTAGGTATACTAAATAATCATATTTACAGTATCGCAAATAATCGGAGCATTAACTGCAGGTATTATTGCTACAATTTACGGACTGACATGGATATTTATCGCAGCTATTGTCTTTTTCTTAATTTCGATTCCATTATTTCTAAGAGTCAAAGAAACACTATTAATAGAAGGAAGTTAAAAATATTTTTACTAATTTTTTTTATCAGCGATTTCTCTTAAGCCTCTGCTATTTGTCAACCTGCATCTTCTGGATCGAACAAAGCACATGCTTCTCCATCATTATTGATTATTAAAAACTTAAATTATATTTTAATTTTATATAATTATTTAAAATATTTCTCAAATTATAAAATAATATGGCAAATAAGATAAGATTGGCGATAGTTGGTATCGGAAATGCTGCCTCGGCTCTGATCCAAGGAATTGAATTTTATAAAGATCGATCCTTTAATTTAGGTTTATTACATCCGACTTTTGCTGGGTATCATATCACAGATATTGAGATCTCAGCTGCAATCGATATTTCTCTTAATAAAATAGGAAAACCTCTTAGCGAAGCGTTAAAGGCAAATGAATTGAAATCTGTTGTGAATTTGAAAAATCAAGATATTTTAGTTTCGATGGGTGAGGTTAAAGATGGAATTATTGAAGAAACAAAGGAAAAGATCAATCCTTCAGATGAATCTCCTATAGATGTAGCAGAAAAATTAAAGAAGACTAATACGGAGATTGTTCTATGTTTATTACCATCAGGCGCTGATGAAGCTGTGGAATTCTATGCAGAACAAGCATTAGCAGCGGGGTGTGCCTTTATTAATGCCACTCCAACGGCAATTGCTACTAATGATATTTTTGCTAAGAAGTATCAAGATGCAAGGCTCCCGCTAATTGGCGATGATCTACAAGATCAATTTGGGGCAACAATTGTTCATAAACTTCTTTTACAACAAATGATAGATCAAGGTGTTGAAGTAAAAGAAAGTTATGCTTTAGACGTTGGAGGAGGATTGGAATCATTGAACACAATCTACCGAACTCGCCATATAAAACGGGAGATTAAGAGTAAATCTGTAGCTGCGTCTCTTAATATTAGCGCGCCTATAGTCGCCGGAACCTCAGATTATGTCCCACATTTAGGTAATTGTCGGAATTCCATGTTGTGGTTAGTAGGCAGGGGCTTTTTAGGAACAGAAATCATCATGGATATTAAAATTCAGACTCAAGATGGTCCCAACGGAGGTGCAATTCTCGTTGATGTAATTAGGGCTACTAAAATTGCCTTACAACAGGGGTCATCTGGTCCAATAAATGAAATCTCTAGTTATGGATTTAAAAATCCCCCCAAACAGATGAATACACCTAAAGAAGCGGGAGAAAACCTAGCAAAATTCATTATGGGGATGAGGCAAAAGAAATGAGCAAAACTGATAAAAAAGAAATTCGATTAGCCATTGCCGGGTTAGGTAATGTGGCAGCTGCAATAGTAATGGGTATTGAATACTATAAAAATGTCAAGCAAGATGATATATATCAAGCGGGATTGATAAATGCTTCAGTTGGAGGGTATTTGCCTTCTGATATTAAAGTCGTGGCAGCATTCGATGTAGCAACAACGAAGATAGGAAAAGATATTTCAGAAGCTATCTATGCTGAACCCAATAGCTGCCAACCAATTATTCACCCAGAAAATATGCCGAAGTATGACGCCTTATGTTATGCAGGACCTATTTCGGATGGGTGTTATCAAACTAAAGATTCAAAAGGAAAGGTGATCTTCGACACCTATGAATATTTTATAGCATATAATGAAAAACATGTGAACCCAAGTGATATAACTCAAGTTTTAAAAGATACGAAAGCTGAAATTCTAGTGAATCTCCTTCCGGTGGGAAGTTATAACGCATCTCGTATTTATACACAAGCAGCTTTGGATGCAGGTTGTGCGTTTATAAATGGGATTCCCGAGTTTATTGTCTCGGAACAAGTAGAAGGAGATAAAGACTGGGCAGCCGAATTCGAGAAAAAAGGGCTTCCTTGCGCTGGGGATGATATTAAATCCCAGGTCGGAGCAACAATTATGCATAGGATACTTGCGAAAGTTTTCTTAGATCGAGGTGTTATTATTAATGATACTTACCAATTAAACATTGGAGGAAATGGTGATTTCTATAATATGAGATCAGAAAAACGGCTCAGTACTAAACGGAAATCAAAGACTGCAGCTGTTAAAAGTGTTCTGCCATATGGAGATAAGGTTAGTTGCAGAATTGGTCCAAGTGATTATGTGCCATTCTTGGAGGACAAAAAAATCTGCTATATTCGAATTAATGGAACAGCATTTGGTGGATTACCGCTTGTTTGTGATATGAAATTACGAGTAGAAGATTCTCCAAATTCCGCGGGATTAATAATCGATCTTATTCGACAAACTAAGTTAGCTTTAGATAGGGGGATTGCAGGACGACTGGAAAGTATTAGCTCATTTAGCTTTAAACACCCACACATTCAACCACCTTCTGATTTTGAAGCAAAGATATGGGTTCAAGAATATGTTGATGGTAAACGGGAGAGATAAGAAAAAAAATTGTACGAGTTAATGATACGTTAGTAATTGATTAATTCAATCAATTTTTTTTATAACTTAATTACATAGAATTTTTTTTCTTTTTTTCTGATACTAAGTTTTCACCCCATTATTTAGTTTTTATCACATTATAGGGGTAATTTTCACTTGTTTCTTATAAAGATATTTAAATATTCTTAATTTATTATTTTTTTAGAGATTTTTATACAAAATAAAAATTATACAAAAGCTTTATTCACAAAATTACAGAATTTGTACAAAAGTTCATATAATTTGAGAATCAATTTAGAATGGTTTCTTTTGTATAAAAGTTAACATACAATTTGAAAATCCAAATAGATTAAAAAAAGGAAGAGTTGAGAAAAATAGCGCAGAATCTGCAACTTATGAGAGACTTGGAAGAGAAGGGATCGAGAATTCTTATTATTGATGATGACATCGGCTCCAGTAAAACTCTAAAACTAATTTTTGAAAAAAAAGGATTTAAAACAGAGACAGCTAGGACCGGATTAGATGCATTAAAAATGATTAAGAACAACTTTTTTAATGTAGTGCTTCTTGACATTAAATTACCTGATATCCAAGGAATAGATCTATTAACTCCCTTGAAAGAGATACACCCCGATATGGAAGTTTTGATGGTCACTGCTTATGCAACATTGGAAACAGCTGTGAGGGCTCTGAACGAAGGGGCATCAGCCTTTATAACTAAGCCTTTAAATATGGATGAGGTATTGGCAATAATTAGCAAAGTTCTGGAAAAGCAACGTTTGGTTTTTGATAAAAGACAGGCTGAAGAATCATTAAAAGTAAGTGAGTTAAAGTATCGGGATGCTTATGATCGTGCAAATTTTTACAAAGATATTTTTACTCATGACGTTAATAATATCCTCCAAAATTTACTTTCATCCCTGGAACTTCTTCAATTATTTCAAAAAGAACCTAAAAAGGGTTACAAAATTAACGAACTTATGCAGATCTTTGAGGAACAGCTCAATAGAGCGATGAATCTAGTCTCCAATGTGAGAAAACTTTCTGATCTTGAAGAAAATGAGATATTTATCAAAAAGATTGAAGCTTATCAATTATTAAGAAGATCAATAAATTACCTAACTAAAACATATAACAAAAGAGAAATAGATATTAAAGTGAACTTAAATAAAGAAATTTATGTAAAAGCTAATGAACTTCTAATAGATGTTTTTGAAAATATTCTAATAAATGCTGTAAAATATAATGAAAGTCGTGT
>SDBT01004297.1_pt1 | contig 24249 bp, 34 predicted proteins | sample 2277101 | NCBI WGS metagenome assembly SDBT01 (sample SAMN10404973, study PRJNA504765) | marine sediment metagenome | isolation source: marine sediment core GS10_PC15, 103 cmbsf | place: Arctic Ocean: Southern Knipovich Ridge | collected 2010 | reverse complement strand
GCTTTAGTCGGAATTTCATTAGCCGTGAAACCTTTAAGGAATTGTTCAGCTTTGGTGCTTGGGCGCTTATTTCTAATGTAAGCAGAGACATTTCCATTCCCGTTAATCAACTTAGCTCTATTTTTCAGCCTCTTCCACTCATCCTCTGATAATCGAATTTTAGCAACGTGGTTTCTTGGGGCCATTTCATTTATCTCCTTTCTCGATTAATTCTAGCTCCCCGTCTAAAAACAGCACTTATTTTCATGTCATTTCTTTCACAATATTCTTTCACCAATTGAAAGTCTTCGTCGTTAAGTGTTATGGATGTCCTCATCAATGATAGGAAATGCATACATTTATATATAACTTTATACTTACTTATTGTTATAATTCCTTAACAAGATGAAATGTAAAAAGTGCCATCATTCCTGGAAACCTAGAAAGAAGCAGCTACCAGAACGATGTCCTAGATGCAAAAATACAAAGTGGATGAATTACAGTAAAAAAGAACACCTAGTTAATCAGACCACCCCATGGTCAAATATTATTTATGGCAAGTTCATTTTATCCTTAAGTGATATCCATGGGCTTATGGCTTTGCAGGAAGGAAATCTCAGTGCATGCCCCACACAACAGGATCTATCAAAAAGATTCCATATATCACAACCTAGAGTGAGTAAAATCCTTACCCAATTAGATAGATACGTCCAGAAAGAAAGGATTAGTAAAAGAAAATCAAAGTATCTGATTAATCCCAATACACTTGTTCAGGATTTCTTAAGAGCATGTATCAAAAAAGTCTGTGAAAATATTGAAAGTTCAATAAAATATCTGGAATCAAGGAAAGAAAAGTCAAAAGGCCATAAAAAAGCTTATAGCAAAAGAATAATAGAACTCAAATCAAAAATCAAGATATTTAATAAAATTGACATTGAAAAAGAATCTTCCAAGAAAATACTTATTGAAGAGCTGGAGAATTGTCTATGGGAGATAAGCAATGATTCTTTAGCCTATAACAAAGAATTAAGCATTTTTGACATATTTAATGCTTTTATATTATCATTACCTGAACGTATTGGTGAAGATTTCAGTAGAATCTATAATATTCCAAATATTGTTGAATTAGCTAAAGAATACAGAAAGCAAACAATATTGGGATTTAAGTTAAATTAGGAAAGCCAGGAAAAGCAGAGATTTCTTTATAAATAAAACTCCGCCAATTCTGACTTTTACCCCGAAAAATATAAAAGCATCAGAAATTATGAATTCATTGTCGAGAGTGTTTTCGGCTTATACCTACTTTACATGGGAACGCACAGACAAGGTTCAAGAATTAAAAAAAGAATGTGGGTTGGATTAAGTTTAGCATCTAAAAACTAATAAATTAATTTTTCTTTTCTTTGTACCTCCATAAGAACAATCCGATACAAATAATAAACCCAAGAAGAAGAATTATCCCCAACAAATTAGCGTATTTAAATCCTATTAGTGCATCTTGAACTGAATAAAAATATTGCCTAGTTCCAAAGATGTCCCATGTATTCACTACAGCAGTTCCTTGGAAGATTACAATAACTGCTCCAACTAACATGAATAAAATTCCAGACATTAGATTTGTAGAGTGAATTTCAAAATTTTTTCTGAACAAATTAAATTTGAACATTTTTCCTTGAATAAATTTGCTGTTTGCAAGATTAAATTTATCATAAAAAATTGAAAGGAGAAATAATGGAACTAAATTCCCTAAAGAATAAAAAAATAATAATAGAGCTGAGTAAAAAATATTGTTAAGGATAGCTCCAATTCCCAGAATGCCGGCTAAAATAGGGCCAAGGCAAGCTGTCCATCCCATTGCAAAAAATACACCAAGCAAAAAAACTCCAGGAACGTCATTCCTAAATTTATGTCTGATTTTTATAAATGAAGAAAATCCTTTTCCAAAAAGAGTCATGAATCCTAAAATAACAATAAATATTCCAGCAATAGTAACAACCCAGCCCCCTTGAACAACTGAAAGGACTTGAGCACCCAGAAATCCCGCTATAACACCCATTATAATAAAAACAAGAGTAAAGCCGAGAAAAAATACAAAGGTCATTTTTGTGATATTCTTTTTTTCTTTGAAAGTGTAGGAAAAGTACGCAGGTATAAATGGTAAGATACAGGGCGACAAAATTCCAAGAATACCTGCAATAAATGCAATAAAAAAGGAAGTTTTAACAGCAAATTCTTGAGTGCTTTTAGTATTGAAGTCAATAATCTTTTGTAAACCAACCGGTATATCAGACTGAGCATTAACTGAAATTATAAGAAATAAGAACATAATAAGGATAAATATACTTAAAAATAATTTCTTGTAACCACTTAATAACATTTTTATTGGGATTGGGTTACTGGGTTCACAATCTTGCCTGAGGTTAGGTCTTTATATGGCTGCCTTGATACTTCCACATTCCTCATGACATAAGCTCCATCATCCTCAATTGATCCCACTTGGGTCCAGGCATTTGTAAGTAAAGTATATGCAGACATATCTCCAGTCAGTATAATTGTAGGAACTTTATTTATTTCATAGTTTTTAATGAGTTTCTTTCCTTCTTCACCTGAAATATCAATTTCTTTTTCTTCTTCTAGGACTACACCAAATCTTTGTAGAACTGGTTTATTAAATGATTCTGCATCATAACATTCCTCGCAGGAATTGTCAGTAAGCACTGTTAATGATACTAAGCCAGTGATCTTATTGGATGTTAAATTCACATAAGGAGGATTTACATTTCTTAATACATAACTTCCATCTGGCTCTCTTGTGCCGATCTGATTCCATCCTAATTCAATTTCTTGACCATAAGCACTTAAATCATCTGATAAGATCAAAGTTGGAAGAGTATCTACTGAATAATCTTTTATAAGTTGCTGCCCCTCACTACTGTCTTTTTCAATAATCTCTTCAGAATATATAGCGACGCCTAACTGTTTTAATTGCTCCAAAATATCTGAAACATCATAGCATTTTTCACATTCAGAATCTTTAATAATTTTAGCTTCTACCCTACCAATAACTTGATTAAGTTGTGTATCAGTAAACGGTAAAGTATTAGCAACATAAACTAAGGCATCATTAATTTTTTCTAAATCTCTTAATTGAGTTTTGTCTGTTTCCCCAAACACCAATACTGCAGGAACCATGCCAATGGAATATTTATTGATTAAATCTCTTGCTTTGTCAGAATTTAAATCAATATTCTCTTCTTTGATTATTTCAACATTAGACCCTTTAATTGAATCAATTACCGGGGTTATATCCATACATTCTTTGCAGTTTGAATCCAGGATGGTAATTAATTGCAGGTTAGCCGGCCTTGCAGCTTCTTTTGCTTCTGCAAGTCTCTCATCTAAAATGTCATTAAGAGATGAGACTTGGGATATGTTAAACAGACCTAATATAGCTAATGCAACCCCGAGTCCTGCATAGAATTTAACATAAAAATTACCCAAAAATTTATTTCTTTTATGATGTTTTATTTCGTCCATTGCAATGCACCTGTTTGAGTTTTATAGTAATAATTCCTAAAGTTATCAGTTCTTTATAAATGTCAGAAATTTGCATTTGCAAATTTCTCAGTTCATGCTCAAAAACCATCCATCTATGATGGGTGGTTTTTGACAAATCCTAAAAAAATAAACAGATTGGGAGTTTAGCATCCCCCAACCATTTGTGGCAGATTCTTAATATTGCTTGGTAAGGAACCTGCCCCCTTATCAGTTCCTGAAGATGAAGCTACTGGCGTAGTCTTGCTAGCTGACTTAACGCTAAATTGTTCGTCTCCGAGCTTATCTTTTAATCCATTCAATTGAAATGCTTGGACTACTGAGATTAAAACTAAAAATCCAAGCACAATTGCCACTAATGTCGCTTGTTTCATTTTTTTACCTCCTTCACAGCCGCCCACAATTCCGGGCAGGTTATCTAATTTTGATGTATCGCCTCCGGCAACAGTCATACCCAGCTCCATCATGTTTTTTGGGAAGAATAATGTCTTCCATCTCATGACTTCCCTCAAAATTTCCCCATCATTATAGTCAGTATATGCAGTGAGGTATAATGCAACTGTAAGCAACGCCGGGTTATGCTGGCAACCACAAGCAGAATTTCCATTTCTGTCAATGCCGACAGCTTTAAGGCCACAGCAATATTCACAGGAAATACCGACAGGCTTAGATGCAAGATTCATGTATCTCTGCCAAGCTTCAGGGTTGTTTTTTTCAACTTCAGCCTTTAAGCCGCGATACATTCTTGCCAATACTGCCAAAGATTCAATTGGATTATCGAAACTCACTCCCAATTCTTCCCCATACTCCGGAGTGCCGGTTGGAAATATTATTGCCATGGCATCATCGGGCGTTTGGATATCCTCAACAGGAAATACTGCAGCTAAAGTATGGCCGGTTGATTTCAGTTCATCAATATTTATGTTTTCCAGATTTTTGTCTCCTGAACTTGAAGTTCCGGATTGCATAAAGCCAGTAGGTGATGTACTGGAGCCAAGCATAGCAGAAACGCTGTTTATCTGCATTTGATTAAACAAGAGGATCAATCCAGCTAATATTGCAAGGGCTAATACCGGTTTTGTCAATATTGTGTTTTTTTTATGTTTCTTTTTTTTGTTGATATGAATTTTTACTATTTGTTTTTCATTTCCCATCTTATATTTCCTCCTTTATTTGTTTTTTATAAATCTTATGTATAATTAATCACAGCAATTCTCCAGTTGTTTCTCTAATTTATTGATCTCCTTTTGGAATTTCCCGTATTTTTTACGAACAATCTCTGTACTCTTTTTGCTTTTTAAACTTCCATAAATAATAATAGCTAGGATGACTGATATTGAAAGCACAATAAATAAACTTAAACTGAATCCTTGTGTGAGGAATAAAGATACCAATAGTGTCCCTAATAAAATTATTACAATCTTCAGCCACAAAAGTTTATTTTTTCCCTCTTTTTTTGCTGCATGCTCAAACATGTACATAAAGGCCATTACACTCTCACCCATTAAAATGCCGAGCAGGAGATTATCAATCTCCATTGCAAAAATCTTCAAAATTAAAAGAACAATCCATGCCAAAGTCACAGCGGCACAAATAGAACAAATTTTAAATCCAAATCTCTTATAGATTGGCTGGCGCATAAATGCAAATAACACAAACAATACAAAGATTCCCATTAAAACCAATGCTATCATTTTTAATGTCCTTTTTTATTGCCTGCTTCCTCATCTTCGTCACAGCAGGGGCTATTCATGACTTCTGCTGTAACTTCACTGGCTGCTTTAATCTTCTTTCTCAAAACTTCCATCATTCCCATTTTACTAACCCATTTTCTGGATAAGCCAGAATAATTGATACGTTTCTATTGCATCATTAAAAAAGCCCATTGCCTCATCTTTTTTATTTTCGCTTCCATATTTTACCGCGGTTTCAAGAAACCTCATAGTTGTTGCCAGCAAATGCTTTGATATGCACCACATTTCTCCTTCTCTATTCTTTACTAATTTTGCTAAGTGCTTGCTTCGTAATTTCCTTACTTCATTATAGATGTCAATGTATTCCTTTTTCCCGCATTTTGAAATTGTAAATGCAAGATGCTCTTCTATTGAAATTAGGTTCATTACAGCTATGCTTAATTCATGTTCTTTGGCGATATCGCCCTTATTTTGCAATGTTTCTTTTTCCTTTACCATTTTATCAGCCTCATATAAACCAGATTAAGATAATTAATCCTAAGAGTATCATTGTTATGCCAAAAATTAATTTAATGACAGTGCTTTTTGATTGCTCCCACTTTGTAATTTTTTCAATCGCTTTTTTATTTCCGGCAGCGATAAGCATTATTACTAAAGGCAGAATAAACATTATATTGTAAATCACCAAATAAGCTAAACCCTGCAAATAGGTTGCTTTGGCAGCTAAAAGCCCAACAATTGCAACATACATGCCTCCTGAACATGGGAAAGTGCATAAACCAACCAAGAATCCTAAAATAAAAGCAGCCGGTATTGTAGCCTTATACATCCACCTTTTTAAGTATTCTTTTGAAAAAGAAGGAATGCCAATTTTAAACTTCATGTTTGGGAAAATAAAATTTCCAATATTAATAAGCCCCAAAATAATCATCAAATAAGCAGCAATGACTGCCATCAAATGAGGAGCTCCTGTAAAAATAAAGGCTTTCATTAAGCCAATGCCTATCAGAAAATAGGCCAAGAAAATTGCAAAAATATAGGTTACGCCCATTTTCCAGATACTGGATTTTGTTTTGTGGATTGTAAAAAGGAAGGCAATAAAGAAAAGCAAGACAGCAAACGCACAAGGATTTAATCCATCCAAAAAACCAGTAATTAGGATGAGAGGAAGCATTATTCTTGGATTCCAGGATGCTTCATATGAGCTTTCAGCGTTTTTTAATGAATCTTGATTCTCTTCAAACCAATTAATATATTCACTGATAGGCATATCAAGGCTGTATTCTTTTGCATCCCCTTTAAATCCCCATGCGAAATAAGATTTTGCATTATCCATTTCATCTTGTAAAACTAGAATCCTATCAGAAGGTAATTCTTTGGTCAATAAATCCATAATAATATGTTTTGGAACATGTCCTCCAAGAATTATCTTTTCATCGATAAAAACCATGAAATGGCCTTGCAATGTTGGGGGGATGTTGTATTCTTTATTCAGGTTGTTGAGCTCAACCCTATTTTGTTTTTCGTTCACATAATCTTTTTTAACTATATTTTTTATCCCAGCTTCCTTTAAGGTAGGTATCAATTCTTCCATGATATACATTGAACACATAGAACAAGCTTCATTATAGTAAATTGTAGCAGTTTCATATTTTGTATCACTTTGAGCGAAAATAATAGGAGTCAAAAAATTAAAAATTACAAAAAACAGTACAACTGTTTTTTTAAAGTTAATTGAAGATTTTCTCATAATTTTCCCTCAGAATTAATTTCCTTTGATTTTGATGATGGCAACGAGTTTCCAACAAGTTCCAACTCAATTTCCTCATTTAATGGGTCGTTGCTTTTGATGTAGACAATCCTTTTGATTTTACCAGTAAGTCCTGGGTGAACACTCGGATCATAATTTACAGTCAGTTTTGCTTCTTTTCCAGGAAGAATTTCTTTAGAATCTATTTCTGCTTCTGTACAGCCGCATGACGTACTAATTGATATAATTTTAAGTGAATCTTTACCAGTATTTTTTACAGAAAATGTTTTGGTAATTATTCCCCCATCAGGATTAATATCTCCAAAATCAAAATAATTTGCGCTTAATTCAATTTTTGGGGGTCCACTTGCCGAACAGCTAGTTATAAAAGCTAATAACACTAGTACCCCACCTATTAATATGCCCTTTTTCATCTTTCCCATATTATTCTTCATTTATGTTAGTAAATGTCTTAATCATATTTTCATAGCCTTATGGAACTTGAGTTAATTCAATCTTCACTTTCTTTTGGAAATCAACCGGATCATTTGAGATAATTGTGACTTCTCTTGTAATATGTAATTCTGGCTTTTTTTGAACTCCATGTACCATAGGATCATAATAAATTGCAAGTTTTGCTGTATCCCCTGGAGGCAATTTAAGCTCAAAATTTTCTGGATTTTCTCCGTGCATGCTCATACTAAACCTTGGGCTTTCAACTCCATTGTAAATTAAGCTGGCACTGGTACACATACATGAAGTATCCATATTTTCTATCACTAGATCACTTTTTCCAGCATTCTTTACCGTAAATGTTGTTGAAACAACACCGTCTTTTTGACTAATAGTTCCAAAGTCATATTTTAGATTAATAATTTCTATTCTAGGTGGATTTTTTGGGGCTTGTTTTAAGATATATCCTTTGATATCTTCTTCTTTAGAAGGATCCATTAAAGCATCAAAACCAAATTTTTTTACCATTTTCAAAACAACTTCATCTTCTTCCAAGCCTTCCAACAATAAATTATCAAGATATTTTTTCTTTTCCTTTGCATCTCCACAACACCCCACATCTATTGGTCTCCCACAACAAGAGCACTTAAACATCTTATAATATTCTTGAGGGCTCTTAGATTCCTTGAAACTCATTTCAGCCCTCTTTTCAACTATCTTTTTTTGAATTAATTTGTCATAAGTATATGCTTTAACAGTTGGATATGATAATATGCCTATTGCAATTAGTATTACCATCATTAATCCAAAAAAGAAGTATTTGTCTTGTTTTGAATCAAATGTAAAAATTCTGCTAGTCATTTTTTATAGTTGCTTCTCTTTAAATATAGGGTTTAATGTTCAGTTGTATAATCTAAGAATATTAAACCCTATATTTAAACAGGAAGAAATGTTAGTGAAAAAATAGGGAAAATTTATATATTAAAGAGTTTTTTAGGTATTATGGGGGAAAAATTAGTGAAAAGCAATAAACTATTATTAATTATGTTTGTTTCATTAATAATCATAGGATTCCTTACACTTTCCAATTTTCTTTCCTTTATAAATATCCAAAAGATAATAATAGAGCAGCTTAAGGAAAATCAATTAACTGAAGTTGAACACGCAGCAGGAAGAATGGAAAATCATATCTTAGAGGTAAAAAATGAACTTATAACTCTTAGTAAATTTCCGGTTATGGAAACTTTAGATATAAATGAATGTAGCGGGAATATGAGAATTGTCCATGAAAATATAGTTGGTAAAATTGACTCTATATTGAGAGTAGATAAAGATGGGAATGTCATTGAGTGTTCTTCTCCAAGATTTTCAGATTATTTAGGCTTAAATGTTAAAAATAAAGATTATTTTAAAATTCCAAAGGAAAAAAATGAACCCTTTATTACCGGAGTAGTAAGGCAAGGTGAAGGTTCTCGAATTATTCTTTCAGTGCCTCTTTTTGAAACCAGCACCTATACACCCTATCCAGACTTTAGAGGTGAATTTAAGGGTATATTTTTAAGTATTATTGAAATAAATAAATTATACAATCTTTATTTGCACCCATACATTTCTCCAAATAGGAATTATTTTTTATTATTTAATATTGATACTGAAGATACAATTCTCAAGAGTGATAATATTGATGATTATTCAATTTTAAAAGAATATTTTCCAATTTCGACTGAAAACATGGATACAATCTTAAAAATTAATGGAATGGGCGAGACAATAGTGACTTCCTCGGATGTATTTTTAGGGTCTGAGAAATGGAGGCTCATCGTTTTGACTCCTTTAAAAAATGTCTCAGCTGAAATAAGGTCTGTTCAGAATAGGCATCTTTTTAGTCTAATATTCATTTTAATTGTATCCTCATTAGCTTTATTCTCATTTATTAGATTATATAAAACAAAAGAAGAAATGCAATCAAAATTAGAAAAAGCAAATGTCACACTGGAGAAGCTTGGAATTAATATTGAGATAGAAAAGGAGAAATACAGTGACGCCGATATTACACTAGCAACTGGGAAGGTATATTTAGTTAAAGAAGATGATGAAAACAATGCCCATGAACTTTTTATCAGCACTTTAAATAGAGGATTTGCCGGGCTAGGTATTGTGAGAGAAAATCCCCAAGCACTTAAGAAAAAATATAATCTTGAAAAAACTCCATTTATTTGGTTAACAAACACAAAAGTTGAAGGAATTCCTTGTGAAACAAATATTGAAACACTAAAGGAACTTATTTCAGAATTCATTAAAAAGAGTGAAAAGAGTGTTGTCTTAATTGATAGATTAGACTACATTATAACAGAAAACCAATTTGAAAAAGTTATTAAAAATATCCATTTTTTTAATGACCTTGCAATGAGACATGAATGTATCTTTATCTTGTCTATAAATCCGGAATTGATAGAAGAATCACAGTTAAAAACGATTGAAGCTGAATCTATAGACTTATTCGGAAAACAACTTAAACAGAAAGTAGAATTAACAGAGCTTGAAATGAATATTCTAAATTATATAAACCAAAAGAATATTAACAATCAGCTTGTTTCTTTTAAAAATATAACCTTAAATTTTAAAATTACAAAACCCACAACCAGAGTTAAAATAAGGGGACTCTTAGAATTGGGTTTATTGCAGGTAGAACAAAAAGGTCGTTTTAAATCCATTAAGATTACTTCTGCTGGGAGAAGGATTATCAATTAAAAATTTCTTTTATTTATACACAAAAAAGAATACCCACAAATTCATTTGTGGGTTAGATACTTGGTATCTTTTTTTGTCGCCATCCCCCCACTTTAAGCATGTTTTGCTATTTAAAGGAAACCAACAACTTCAGTTGTGGGAGGATGTCATTTTTTAATATGAATCACTATTTTTTCCCTTATTTTTTTGATTTTCCCTATTTTTACCCTTTATTTTAATTTTATATTTAAATGGGGTTTGATTTCAATGTTTATGATGAAATATCTAATCTTTCAGATTAATAATGGAGGTTATAAATCATGAAACAAAATAATGGACATAGAACTATGAAAGGTAAACTTATTATTGAATAGGAGGTTATTAAAATGTATGGAAATAAAAAACAAGTTCAATTAAGATATGAAGATGCTGTTGAAAAAACAAGAGAAGAATTGAAGAAAGAAGGTTTTGGAGTATTAACAGAGATTGACGTTAAAGCTATATTAAAGGAAAAACTAGATGTAGATTTTGATAAGTACATTATATTGGGAGCTTGTAACCCATCGATGGCTCATAAGGCCTTGCAGGCAGAGCAAGATATAGGTTTAATGTTGCCCTGTAATGTCATTGTATACGAAAAAGACGGAAAGACAAGTGTTGCCGCAATCAAGCCAACTGTAGCAATGCAGATGATAGAAAATGAAAAATTAAGTGAAATTGCACAGCAAGTAGAAGAAAAGATGAAGAAAGTTATTGATTCAATTTAAAGAGGTGGGAAAATGATGGAGAGTAATTTCTGGCCTTTTGGCTGGTTTGGAATGGGTTTTGGCTTTATTTTTATGGTTTTGTTTTGGGGTCTAGTTATTTGGTTAACAGTGTGGATAATTACTCAATATTTAAAACCGAATAAGGCAAGTAAATCAGAAACAGCTCTTGATATATTGAAAAGAAGATACGCAAAAGGAGAAATAACCAAGAAACAATATGAAAGTATGAAAAAAGAACTTACAAAATAATTTGATTAAAGATGGAAGAAAACGAATTTTCAGGCTTGTCTAAGAAACAGAGACGGGAATTAAGGAAACGACAAAAATATGACAAAAGAGAAGAAAGAATAAGAAAAAAAACCACGAAAAAGTGGATAATAAGAAGCATTATTGTGTTATTACTTATTGTGGCTATATATTTTCTTTTCATTAAAAAGCCTGATATTAGCGGCAAGGGCATATTAAGAGTTTCACCAGATTCGTATGATTTTGGCTCTGTTAGTTTAAGGGGAGGCACAGTATCAGCTAAAATTCCTTTAATCAATATTGGTGAAGGTGATCTGACCATTAAAGCATTAGATTCTTCATGCGGATGCACTACCGCCAGTGTAATAAATAATGGGCAGGAAGGACCTATATTCCAGATGGCTATGCATGGTAAAAATCCAAGAAACTGGAAAACAGTTATAAAACCAGGTGAACAGGCATTCTTAAAGGTATATTATAATCCTAATGTTCACCCGGAATTAAGAGGACCCGTAACAAGAGTTGTGACAATTCTTTCTGATGATCCGCTTGATAACCAACAACAAGTTAAGATTAAGGTAAATCAGGTTGATTAAAAGTACTACATCAATATCTACAGTATAAAGAGAATTGTAAGGAATGGGGTTAAAATAGGGAAATTCGATCCCTATGGCACAAATAAAATTATTTGGTACAAGTAAGCTAAGAAGCACTACCCTAAACTCTGGAAAACCAAAACATTTAAATAGTTGAGCAACTATTCAACTGTTTATGGAACAAAAAAACAAGAAAATGCTGCAGTTTTTTTCAGCTTTGGCTGATGAAACAAGATTAAAAATATTATTGTGTTTGTCAAAAAAACCACAATCTGTAAATGAAATACACGAATCTATTGGAAAAGACAAAATGACCTTATCAGCGGTTTCACACCAGTTGACACTTTTAACTAATTTAGATATCATCATATTTACAAAAATAGGCAGGCAAAAAACCTTCCAATTATCAGATAATTTCTGCTGGTGTGTATTCGATGATGCGTTTGGACATTTTAAAGGGGGATGTAAACACTGTGCAAAAATTAAGGGCAAAAATGGTAAACACAATAAGTGTTGATGGAAAGAAACTTTTTGTTTGTGAAGAATGCTTATTTAGATATAGAGATGAAGATTGGGCCAAAAAATGTGAGTTATGGTGTAAAAGACATAAGAGCTGTAATATCGGGATTACCAAGCATGCCATAACAAATGAAGATGATAAAAATGGAAATGAAAGTTAAACCAATAGGTTTCGCAAAAAATGCTGTTAATGAAACAAGATTTGGAAACTGGAAAGATGAAATCTCAGAAATAATTTTTAATAAAGAATATGAAGAAGCTTTAGATGGAATTGAAGATTATTCCCATATTAATGTTGTGTTCTGGATGGATCAGGTTAAAACATGTAAAATAAAGCATAGACCCCAAGGAAATATGGAAGTGCCTGTTGTAGGAATTTTTGCTTGCAGATGTCCTGTAAGGCCAAATCCAATTGGCATTACAACAGTTGAATTATTAGGAAAAGAAAATAATGTAATAAAAGTTAAAGGTTTGGATGTTATTAATAATACTCCTATTATTGATATTAAACCTTACACTCCTCAATATGATGAAGTTAAAAATGCGAAAACTCCTGAATGGATTAATAAATTAAAATATTAAAACTAGAGGTAAATAAAAATGGCTAAAAAATTAAAGGAATTGGCATTAGGTTATGCAGCTGCAATACTTTCTGCAGCAGGTATGCTTTTGCTAGGAATATTAGGAAACATAGGAATCTACGCTGGAGCAGCTGAGCAGATGCAGAAATGGCATATGTTTTTCTCTTTAAGTGTAGGAGGAATAATTACTGGCGTGATAGAAGCAGCTGTCATTAGTTTTGTATTTGCATACGCATTTGGATGGCTCTATAATAAATTTGTTTAATTTTGATTGTTTAATAAAAAATCGGAGGTAAAAATGGATTTATTCAGGAAAAAGTGTATGTGCTGTAGAGAAAAAATTGAAAAAGGTAATGAAAAATTTGCAGAGGTTAAGGTTCAAGGTTATGTTGGAACATTTAACAAGCCTTTTTGCAGTGATGACCATTTAAAAGAATATCAGAAAGGAATGAAAGAAATGTCTAAAAGAAAGGGTGGCAGCTGTTGTGGTTGAAATTATTGGTTAAAATTTAAAAAACCAATTTTAAAAATTTGAAAGGATAAATGTTATCAGGGAATTGCAGTTTTAATCTAAAATCAAAACTTATGAATCTCCGGAAAGGTTACATTGCCGTCTCTGAAAACCACAAGAAACTTTCAAAACTTGTTATGCGCGCCATTCCAACACTTATGCCTATGTGTTGTGGAATGTTTTTTTTAAAAAAGAAATTATGTCCAGATAACTGTTCCACTATGCTTACACAACTCCCCCTAGATTATAAAATTGATTTAAGTGTGCTGGATGAAATAAATATGGTGAAAGATAAAAAAATAAGTAAAGAGGAACTTAAAACTTATGTTAAGCGTTTAATCACTTTATTAGACTCGCTTTACAAGTTAATAGGTAGTACGACAAAAGATGAGAAAATATGATGTAATAATTGCAGGAGTAGAAATCAGATAATCTATAACTGCAAACAAGGAAATTAAAATCAACAACTAAATATTAGAAATTAACAACCAAAATGTGTTTTACACCTTTCATTTCATTATCAACAGCAATAATTGAGTTTGTGTTAGCTACAATTCTTTTAGTATTTTTTAGAAAGTCTATATTGAGGAATTTCTTTGCGGTTTTTATTTATTTGCTTGGGTTTTACCAGTTAAGTGAATTTATGCTTTGCAGTTCTGGTAATGCAATAGTTTGGGCAATAGTCGGTTTTGTGACATACAGCTTTTTTCCTGCAATTGGATTGCATGCTGTTTTAAAGATTTTTAAAAAGAAATTCAGCATTCCTTTGCTCTATCTTGTCCCAGCCATAGCAACCTTTGCTGCAATCAGTATTCCTAATTTTATTATTCGTGCTGAATGTGAGAGATTTTTTATTAGTGTTGGGACAATTATGACTCAAGCAGCTTCTTTTTTTCAATTAATCCCTTTTATTATTTATATATCCTATTATTTTGGATTTTCTGTTCTTGCCTGCTTTATCATTTATCAGGATTATGTGAAGCAGAAAGATATCATTAAAAGAAAGATTGAACTAATTGAGATAATGGGAATAATATTTATGATAATCCCAACTCTTGTCCTTATTATCCTTTTTCCTGTCTTTAATGTGATGTTTCCTTCAGTGTTATGCGAGTTTGCTATTTTTGTTGCTATTTGCGCATTTATTGGTGCTTGTTTGGAAAGCAAATTAAATAAAAAAGTTAGAAGATAAAAAAATGAGAAAATATGATGTAATAATTACAGGAGCGAGTTTTGCAGGATTAGCTGTAGCAAGTAGAATTATCAATGGTAAAGTTCTGTTAATTGACCGAAAAGAGATTGGAGCGCATCAAACATCTGCATGCGGTACAACTGTAAAAACGGTTAAAGATGCTGGATGTGGAAATTCTATACTCAAAACTTTTGATATAGCTACATTGCATACGCAAAATAAAGAGATGGACATACCATTACCAGAGAAATTTTGTACAATAGAATACAAAAAATTCTGTGAGCTATTTGCTAAACAGAATACAGCAGAATTTTTAAAAGCTAATGTTAAAGGAGTAAAAAACTCAACTGTTATTACGAGTCAAGGTAATTTTAAAGCGGACATTATTGTTGATTGTACTGGCTGGCAAGCAGTTTTGGCATCTTCCTTAAGAAAGAATTATGTTAACAAAAACATGCTTTCTTTTGGCATAGAAACTGAAATGCCATATAAAGATAATAAACTCAGGTTCTTTGTAAATCCGGATATTATTGAGAATAGGGTTGCATGGATTTTTCCTTGTAAAAAAACAGCAAGATTTGGATTTGCTAGTTATAGTGGAAATACAAAAATGATTCCTAATTTAAAAAAATTTGTTGAAAGTTATAATTTAAAAATTGGTAAAATCCACGGTGGTTATTTTTGTTATTGTTTAAAAGAACCTGTTGTTAAAAATATGCTTGTAGTTGGCTGCGCTGCTGGTCAAACCTTGCCATTAACAGGAGAAGGCATTAGAAGAAGTGTTTATTTTGGTTTAAAGTGTGGTGAGATAATCAAAAAGATATTAGATAATAAAATTTCACTTAAACAAGGACACCAAGAATACAAAGGATTAGCATTAAAAAATGGAAGATACTACAATTATTTGTTAAAAGCTCAAAACAGGTTATCAACTTTATCTAATTGGAAATTAAATCTGATAGCCAGATTTTTAGGTATAAGGCCTATTGCAGAATTGGCGTGGAAAAAATATGAAACAATTTAATACAAGCATAAAAGAAAAAATTCAAAAAATCGGGCATAACCATAGTTTAATGATGGTGGTATGCTGCGGCACACCTTTAATTTTATTAGTTATAGCAATATACTTTTTCGGCTTAAGTAAGAGTTATCTGTTTTGGTTTATACTTTTGATTTGCCCAATAATGCATTTTTGGATGATGGGGGATATGCATAAGGAACATTTAAAAAAAGAAGAGAATGGTAAACATCATTAGATAATAAATATGAAAAAAACAAAAAAACCATTAATATTTGGATTGATAGGAAGTGCAATCTTATTAGTGATTTATTTTAGCATTCTTATTATTGCAAATTCGTTTAGTCATGCTGTTGGACAATTCACTGAAATGTGGTATTGGATTTTGATTTTAGTTATTGGTTTTGGCACCCAAGTTGGATTGTACTCTTATATAAGGGCTTCTATGCATGCAAATATCGCTGGGGCTACAGCAGAAGTTGCAACTGCTGGTGGGATTTCAACTGGTTCTATGGTTGCATGCTGCGCGCACCATCTTGTTGATACCCTGCCTTTTTTAGGCTTATCAGCTGCTGCATTATTTTTGAACAAATATCAAGTTTTATTTTTCGTCATCGGAATTTTGTCAAACTTAATTGGAATAAATTTAATGTTAAATATTATCCAAAAACATAGTTTATATGATAGAGGCAATAAAATACTCTCAAAAATACTTAAATTCGATATGAAAAAATCATTGTATTATACAAGCAGTCTAAGCTTAGTCATAATTTTAGGTACACTATATTATTTAATATGATATGAGGTAAAAAATGGAAAAAGAAAACAATGTGAGACTTGGAATTTTAATTATTGCAATAGCTGGAATTGTCTTATTGGTAAGTGGGTGTACAAACAATAATAACACAGTAAATGATAATAGCAAAAATATAGAAAATGAACATAGCAGCCTTAATTTTGAAACACAGTCTAGTGAAAGCACTGTCACAATCGATTTAACACCAAAAGAGTTTGAAAATGGAAAATTATATGTTGATATTGGTGTTAATACGCATAGTGTTACTTTAAGTGATTATGATTTAAAATCTTTGACAGTTTTGGAGTTTGATAGCAACTCTATAAATCCAGTTTCAGCTCCAAAACTCTCAGGACATCATGATTCAGGAACTTTAATTTTTGATATAGGCAAAGAATTAAAAAGCTTTAAAATAATAATTAGTGGTATGCCGGATATTGATGAAAGAATATTTGAATGGCCATAAAACTAAAATATAAAAGAAAAAGGAGGTTAAAAAATGGCTGAAAAACTAAATGAATTGGCATTAGGATATGCAGGAGCAATTGTTTCTGCTGCATTAATGCTTCTGCTGGGAATAGGCGGAAACATAGGAACATACGCTAGTGCAGCTGAGCAGATGATGAACTGGCACATGTTTTTTTCATTGAGTGCTATAGGGATTATTACAGGAATGATTGAAGCAGCAATAATCAGCTTTGTATTTTTGTATGCTTTTGGATGGTTGTACAATAAATTTATTTGATTTTATTTTTAAAAATGGTAATTAAATTAAATAAAGATGGAAAAGATTTTTTTCAATGTGAAGAATGCTTATTTAAATATAGAGATAAATCATGGGCTGAAAAATGCGAGTTATAGTGTGAAAGACATAAAAGCTGCAATGTTGAGATTACCAAGCATGCTATAATAAATTAGTGAGGTAAAAATGGATTTATTCGGGAAAAAGTGTATGTACTGTAGAGAAAAAATCGAGAAAGAGCATGAAAAATTTGCAGAGGTTAAGGTTCAAGGTTATGTTGGAACATTTAACAAGCCTTTTTGCAGTGAAGAACATATAACTAACATATAATGAAGAAATAAAAAATATGTCTAAGAGAAAAAGCAGTAGTTGTTGCGGTTAGGGTTATACTAAAATAACTGAAAGCAGGTAAATAAAAAACCTCATGTCAACCATACGTACAAAGAATAAGTGATAATATGGAAGATAGGTTTAAAAAATTAAGGCATAACCATAGTTTAATGATGGTGATATGCTGCGGCATACCTTTAATTTTATTGGTAGTAGCAGTATATTTATTTGGCTTAAGTAAAAGTTATCTGTTTTGGTTCATACTCCTGCTTTGCCCAATAATGCATTTTTGGATGATTGGGGATATGCATAAGGAACATTTAAAAAAAGAAGAGAATTGTAAACATCATTAGATAATAAATACGAAAAAATGACTATTAATATAGGCAAGCAAGTATCTATTATAGCATTAGTCTTATCTTTTTTAATTCCTATTGCATATGCAGTTAATTACCCAGAACTCAGAGATTTTGTTACAGATAATGCAAATATTATAGATTCAAGTTTTGAAATAAGAATTATTGAGTTAGCAAAACAAATTGAGCAAGAGACTACTGTTGAAGCAGCTGTTGTTACTGTCAACTCCCTAGAAGGAATTGATATAGAAACGTATGCTGTTGAGTTGTTTGAAAAAGCAGGAATTGGAAAAAAAGATTTGGACAATGGCTTATTAATATTAGTAGCGCCAAATGAAAGAAAATATAGAATAGAAGTTGGTTATGGTTTAGAAGGAACAATGCCTGATATCAGAGCAAGAGAAATTGGGGTTAATGTCTTAGCCCCAAATTTTAAAAAAGGAGAGTTTGGTAAAGGTATATATGACTCATTAGCAGCGATATATGGTTATTTAACCGATAATGAAGAAATTGTTTCAAAATACCATTCTGTTTATATTAATAGAAGAAGAGGTATTGGTTCTGGTAATACCCTTTACTCCATATTTATGTTTTTAATATTTGTCTCTTTAATTGGGGGCGTGTTCGGAAAAAGGCGCCATAGAATGATGTTCCTCCCTATTTTTTTGCCGGGTTTTGGCGGAGGTTTTAATAGAGGGGGGGGTTTTGGAGGCTCTGGCTTTGGAGGATTTGGCGGAGGCTTCTCTGGAGGAGGAGGATTTTCAGGAGGTTGGTAAAAATGGTTGAACAGTTAATAAAAGAAATGGAAGAGTTAATTGGCGATAATCTAATTTCAGTTGTACAATTTGGAAGTGAAGGAGAGCCCAATAATCTTTTATTGGTTTTAAATAAATTAGGCTTTGATGTTTTGAATGGTATAAGGCCATTAGTAATCAAATACAGAAAAAAAGGATTTGTTGTTCCATTGCTCTTTACAAAAGAAGAGCTTTTTGACGGGGCAGATGTCTTCCCTCTAGAGTTCTTAGATATAAAATACCCCCATAAGACTCTATATGGAGAAGAGATAATCAATAAAATCAAATTTGATAAAACGCATGTTAGGAGGCAGCTGGAGTTTGAGTTCAGATCAAAACTAATTCATCTGAGGGAGAATTACATCTGGATTAAAAACCCTAAAGAACTGAAAAGTTTATTGATATCTGCTGTGCCTACTATAATGCCCTTGTTTTATGGTTTGTTATTTTTGAAAAATATTGAACCATCAACAGAACTTGAAGAGCTTTTTGAACAAGTGTCTCAGGAGTACAAAGTAAACCTTGATATACTAAAGAAGATTAAGAAAATCAAGGAAGAAAAAATAAAGATACATGAAAAAATCAAAGATTTTTTGTGTCTCAGAAATCTTCGATTTCAGAGAAAAAATGAGGAATTAGATGAGTATGTAAAAAAGTTAATTGTCTTATTAAGTGAGTTAGGAGAGACGGTTGACGAGATGAAAATATGAGGTGATTGATATGAAAAAATTAAGTACAGCAAGCTGGATTTTAATCGGTATAGGTGCTTTTTTATTAATACTAGTACTTTGGTTTGTCGGATCCTATAACAGCTTAATAACACTTTCTGAGAGTGTAGATACAGCATGGGCAGAGATTGAAAACCAGTATCAAAGAAGAGCTGATTTAATTCCTAACCTTGTCAATACAGTACAAGGAGCAGCAAATTTTGAAAAAGAAACACAAACACAAGTAACTGCATTAAGAACACAGGCAATGGGTGCAAAGACTGCATGGGATAGTGCAAAGAATGTCGATGAAAAAATGGCTGCTGCAAAACAGATAGAGAGTGCAATAAGCGGATTCCAAGGGTTAAACATTAATGTTGAGAGATATCCTCAATTAAAAGCCACTGAAAATTTCTTGGCTTTACAGGCGGATTTGTCTGGAACTGAAAATAGGGTTGCTGTTGCCAGAAAAAGATACAATGATGCAGTAAGAGTCTATAACATTAAAATTAAGAGAATACCAACAAATATTGTTGCTAATATGTTTGGTTACGAAAAAGAAACATACTTTGAAGCAGAAGAAGGCACAGAAAAAGTACCTGAAGTTAGTTTTGAGTAATAAAAATGGCAAAACTTATGAGCAAAGCGAATAAGGGTTGTCACACGTAGAAATCAAAGATTTCTGGTGTCCTGAAAATCCAAAAAGGATTTTCATGATTTTCAAAGTCTTAAAAATCACAAAGTGATTTTTGAGAAACAAGAAACGCAAAGCGTTTCTAAGTTAAAATGACAAGAGACCCAATTTGTGGAATGGAAGTGGATGAAAAAAAAGCAAAGTTTATGTTAGTTAAAGCTGGAAAAAAGAATTATTTCTGCAGCAAACAGTGCTATATCAAGTTTTTAGAAAATAAAGGGAATGAAAAAGATAAATCAAAGGAAGATAGTAATAAAAAATTAGAGCAGAAGCGTCTATCTTCTAAAAATACTGAAAGCTGTTCTATATTAATCTCTGACATAAGTTGTGCAAGTTGTGTTGTTAAAATAGAAAAAACATTAAAGAAACATAAAGGTGTTGAAAATGCAAATGTCAATTTAGCTACAAAAAAAGCAACTGTAAGATTTAATCCTTCTTTAATAGATAAAAATAAGATTGAATCAACAATTGAAAATTTGGGCTATACAGTAGAAAAATATGATTCTGGGAAAGAAGAAATTAAGCTAAAAGTTGTTGGAATGGACAATCCCCACTGCATTAGCATTGTTGGTTCTGCTTTAGATAAGCTAGATGGTATTATTTCAAAAGAGCTATTGCCTACAGAAAAGGCAACCATAAATTACAATCCATCAAAAATAAATATAAGCAAAATCAGGCAAGTAATTAGAGATGTAGGATATAAAAATTTTTTAGACCAAGATAGCAAAGATAAGGAAAAAGAGCTTCGAGAAAAAGAAATAAAAACTCTTAAAATAAAAACAACAATTTCAATGATTTTGGCTGTTCCTTTGTTATATTTTGCAATGGCTCCTCATGTCAATCTTCCAATTCCTTTATTTATTGAAGAGAGTATGGCAATTATCCAATTTATTTTCACATTGCCTATAATGTTAGTTGGCTATGAATTCTTCACGAAAGGCATTAAATCGGTGATTAAGGCAAGAACTGCAAATATGGATACATTAGTTGCGATTGGAACGGGTTCTGCATTTATTTATAGCTTATTTGCAACCTACTTTATATTAATTGGAAATCCAAATTTTGGGAATGAAAACCTTTATTACGAAGTTGCAGGCATTCTAATTGCTTTTATCTTACTTGGAAGGTTCTTAGAAGCCAAGGCAAAAGGTAAAACATCTGAATCAATTAAAAAATTAATAGGATTAAAGCCAAAAACAGCGATTGTATTTAGGGAAAATAAGGAGGTTGAAATTCCAATTGACGATGTTCAAGTAAAAGATATTGTTCTTGTAAAGCCAGGGCAAAAAATCCCAGTTGATGGGGTAATTGTTGAAGGGCATTCTTCTGTCGATGAAAGCATGATAACAGGAGAAAGCATACCAGTAGAGAAGCAAAAAGGCTCTAAAGTTATTGGAGCAACAATAAACAAAACTGGGTCATTTAAATTTGAAGCAACTAATGTTGGAGCAGATACAGCTTTGGCTCAAATTATAAAGATGGTAGAAGAAGCGCAAGGGAGCAAAGCGCCTATACAAAAGCTTGCCGATAGAATTTCATCGTATTTTGTTCCAATTGTTGTATCTATTGCGATTATAAGTTCTCTCATTTATTTCTTTGTAGGTGGGTTTACTTTTGCATTAAGTATTTTTGTTGCTGTTTTAATCATAGCCTGCCCATGTGCTTTAGGACTTGCTACACCAACAGCGATTATGGTTGGTACAGGAAAAGGTGCTGAAAATGGTATTTTATTTAAAAATGCTGAAAGTTTACAAATAGCTCAGAAGATTAATACTATTGTTTTTGATAAAACTGGCACATTAACAAAAGGAAAACCTCAGGTTACAAATATAAGACCATTATCCAAGTATAATGAAAAAGATTTGTTAAGGTATACAGCGATTGCAGAGAAAAATTCTGAGCATCCATTAGGAGAAGCAATTATCTCTCATGCAAAAGAAAATAAACTGAAAATTGAAAATCCAGATTCCTTTAATTCAATAACTGGAAAAGGAATTGAAATAAGATATAAAGGACTTTTAATAGATGTTGGAAATCAAAAGTTAATGGCAGAAAAAAAGATTAATGTTACTGACGCACTCTCAGATATAAAGAATTTAGAAGAAGAAGGAAAAACTGTTATGTACATTGCAATCAATAAAAGGATTGCTGGCCTTATTGCAGTTGCAGATACTTTAAAGGAACATTCCAGTAAAGCAATTCAAACCCTCAATAATATGAATGTTGAAACAATTATGATTACGGGAGATAATAAAAGAACAGCAGAAGCAATAGCTAAACAGGTTGGAATAAAAAGAGTATTAGCAGAGGTTTTACCGGAAGATAAAGCTAATTCAGTCAAAAACCTTCAGAAAGAGGGCAAAAAGGTGGCTATGGTTGGTGATGGTATAAACGATGCCCCTGCTCTAACTCAAGCAGATATTGGCATAGCTATTGGTTCTGGAACTGATGTAGCTATTGAAAGCGGTGATATTGTACTAATAAAAGAAGATTTAAGAGATGTTGTGACAGCAATGGATTTATCACGCTATACAATGAGAAAAATAAAGCAAAACCTATTCTGGGCATTCTTCTATAACACACTATTCATTCCTTTAGCAGCCGGGGTCTTATATCCATTCACTGGATTTCTCTTAAGCCCAATTATAGCTGGTATTGCTATGGCATTCTCTTCAGTTTCTGTAGTAAGCAATTCATTGTTAATGAGGAGATATAAACCACATTTAATGTAAGTATCACTATTGTATATCGTATTTTTTAGCATCGGGAAACCTGTATAGTCCGACTTTTTCCCAGAAAAATATTTATAGTTAAAAAGAAGAATGCGGCCCTGAAACAACAAAAAAGGGATTGAAAGAAGAGATTTAATTCTAATTTTTTTATTTTAATTTTTTAAACAAACAATTCTTAATCCCCCTCAAACTCTACCAAGGAGAATATCTTATGGCCTTTGCTTTCAAGTTTTCCTCTGCCTTTCAAATCAGGCAATTCGACAAGAAAGCAGCATTCTACAACCTTGCCGCCTAATCTCTCAACCAGCTTTATTGCAGCATTAATTGTGCCACCAGTTGCAATCAGGTCATCTACAATCAAAACATCCTGGCCTCGAGTTATTGCATCCTTATGTATCTCAACAACTGCATTGCCGTATTCCAAGGCATATTCTTCTTTCATAGTATGGTGAGGCAGTTTTCCCTCTTTCCTTACAGGAACAAAGCTAATTCCCAATAAATAAGCCAAAACAGCACCAAAAATAAAACCCCTGCTCTCAATCCCGACAACAACATCTATATCCTTATCTTTATATCTTTCATAAAACCTATCCATTGCGTACTTAAAAGCTTCCTTATCCTGCAGCAGAGTTGTTATATCGCGAAACATAACTCCTTTCTTGGGCCAATGAGGCACAGTTCTTATTTTTGATTTGAGATCCATAAAAAATCACCAAAAACGGTAAATTAAGAGGAATATAAATATTTTTCTGAGAAAAATTTTTAAAATGTAAAATAACGCATATCATAAAAATCCACAGAAAAATCCTACCAGCAATTAAGAGTGCTGGTTTGACGGAGTTTTCTTTTGACAGTGGATTTTTAGGACACTTGGAAAACGAAGTTTTCCGGTGTGCCAAAAATGCAGAGCATTTTTGAGCATGCCAAAAAAGCTTCGTCCAGCATCTAAAGATGCTGGTTTTCGCTTTTTTGTGCATAATAAAACCAAAAAATATTTAAACAAGTGTTAAATTTATTTAACATATGTTAAAAATAATTAACAGTCTAAAGCCATTTTTTGAGGATTGTTATAGAAGGATTAATGTTAGAGAATATGCAAAAATCTTAAATATCTCTCCACCAACATCATCAAAGTTACTGGGTAGTTATTACTCAAAAAATCTTTTATTAAAACACAAGTTCAAAAATTATATTCTTTTTTATGCGAATAAGGATAATAATGAATTTATAGATTTGTCGAGAATTTATTGGAAATATAAGTTCAAAGATTTAATAGAATACTTTGAAAAGAAACTTACATCACCGACAATTGTGTTGTTTGGTTCTTTATCAAAAGCTGAAACAAAAGCAGATTCCGATATAGATTTGGCAATTTTTTCTCATAAAAAAGATTTAAACATAGAGAACTTTGAAAAAAAATTAGGAGAAAAATAAAAAAATTTTGGGTTAATTTAAATTAAAATTTAAAAAAGAAAAAAATTGGAAAAAATTATTATAATTGTTAAGT
>SDBT01004296.1_pt1 | contig 24251 bp, 24 predicted proteins | sample 2277101 | NCBI WGS metagenome assembly SDBT01 (sample SAMN10404973, study PRJNA504765) | marine sediment metagenome | isolation source: marine sediment core GS10_PC15, 103 cmbsf | place: Arctic Ocean: Southern Knipovich Ridge | collected 2010 | reverse complement strand
TGTGAAAATTCGAATGACCAAAATCTGAAATTCAAAACAAAAAAAACAGCCGTGGGAAAGCCCCGTTAGAAAATACGATATAGAAAGATTTCTAACGGGGTAAACACAAAAGGGACAAAAAAAACGGCCAAACTCGCCGCGCTGCGCTCATCGCAGCGGGAAAGCACTTTTTTAGGTCATCCTTTATTATATTGAAATCCGAACTCTATCCCGTATAATCTCCCTAAAGCGTGCGAAATTCCTTGTGTTGACGGGAATTGCTGGTTCTGTTTAATATATTATGTTAATGATAAAATAATTAATGATTAAAGGGAGATGAAGATGGAATGGGATAAATTATTATCTGACAAACGAATAAGAGATTTTTTTGTTGAGCCAAAAACAAGGGAGAAGAACAATCGGACGGAATTCGAGAGGGACTACGACCGAGCTATATTTAGCTCGCCAGTTAGACGCATGCACGACAAAGCCCAAGTATTTCCCCTTGAACCAAACGATTCGGTACGAACACGACTGACTCACTCACTGGAGGTTTCGACTGTTGCACGAGATATGGCGCGGGCAATCAGCCGTTGGATGAAGGAGAAAAAACATGTAAAGACTGAAGAGCAAACAACTGCTATTGAAACCACTGCTGCAACGTGTGGTCTGATCCACGACTTAGGTAATCCTCCTTTTGGCCATGCTAGTGAACTGGCTATTGCAGAATGGTTTAAAGGAAGAAGAGAAGATTTTTGGGATTTTGGCAATGTCGGAAATAGAAAAGATCAACTGAGGAATGATTTCCTTGAATTTGAGGGGAATGCGCAGACCCTTCGCCTTGTTTCAAGGTTACAGATCCTTTCAGACCTTTATGGTCTAAACTTTACATGTGCGACGATGTCGTCAGCTTGTAAATATATAGCTCCCTCTGACAAAATTAATAAAGAATTTCATGAAAAGAAGAAATTTGGGTATTTCGCTTCAGAAGAACTCATTATCGATTTAGTGCGAAATGAGACAAAAACCGGCGAAGCGAGAAATCCGATAACATTTATCGTCGAAGCAGCTGATGACATCGTCTATTCTGTAGCCGATCTTGAAGATGGGGTCAAAAAAGGAGTGATTGATTGGGAAGAACTCAAACACAAATTAGAAGAATACTCGGAAGGTAACACCGGTATGTTAAAGAGTTGTTTTAAAAAAGCTGAAAACTTAATTGATGAAAAGGATGCTCGCGTCAACTTAAAAGGCAAATCTCGTGATGAAGCTATAGCAAAAGCTTTTCAAATATGGGCAATAGGCGAGTCCGTGCAAGCAGTAATCGAGTCGTTCAAGAATCAATATGAAAATATTATGAGCGGTAATTATCATAAGGAGCTATTTGAAGATAGCGAGGCTTGTTCATTAATAAAAGCTTGTAAAAAGGCTGGGATCAAACATGTGTATTTTGCTGAGCAAAACTTGAAGTTAGAAATAATGGCACGAAAAATAATCCACGACCTAATGAATATTTTCTGGGAGGGCACAAAAGGTGAAGTGGGAGGCAGGAAATTTGCAGACAAGATTCTTACCCTGATGTCAGAAAATTATCGTACTGTTTTTAAAAATGCTCAGGAACCCCCAAAGGTCTTGAATGAATACCATGCCGTTTTGAATAAAAGTAGGAGTAAAACTAAATTACCGGAAAATTATTGTTGCATGCAGCTTGTAACCGATTATATTTGTGGAATGACAGATACGTTCGCATGTACACTTCATAGACAGCTAACGAATGGTTGATTCAAGAATACAGAAGTTGGAAGATGAACTTCGGGCTCGTGTCAGGTGCTTTGTTGCCGACAACTCCAAATGGTGTTCTTGCCGATACAAGGCATTACGGAAGATTCGTGAGTTCGAACGACACGCATTTTTATGTGGTGGAGCGGTTAGAGATATTCTTCTGTCCGACAGCCGAAATCACATTATTCCTCGCGACCTTGATATTGTTCTTGGGTATGCTGACATAAAGAATGTGGCTGATTCCTTTTCAGATTGCACTAAGAAATGGAACTGTTATGGTGGAGTATCAATTCAAGTAAAAGATTGGTCTATTGACATGTGGCCTTTGCAGAAAACATGGGCCTTTCAAAAGAAGTACGTAGAAGGAAAAGGTTTTAGCGACTTTCCAAAAACTACATTTCTTAATATAGAGGCGGTTGCTATACAGCTTTTTGGTAAAAAAGGGAAGAAGAGAGAGATTTATTCAAAAGGTTTTTTTGAAGCGATATTAAACAAAACCATAGAAATAAATCTCAAAGAGAACCCAAATCCATATACGTGTGTTGTCAGGTCTTTAAGTGTGGCCAAGAAGTTCAAATTTGCGATTGGGCCCAAGCTTGCTAGGTATATAACACATTGGGCCAATCAAATAGGGCTGGAAAAATTGCTGGAACTGTATCAGGTTCGTTACAGAACTACCCACTTCTCCGTCGACGAACTTTACTCTTGCATCAAAGCAATAGAAGAACAAATTCGGGTTTCTACTAAAGAGCCTGCTAAACTACCTACCTCAGACAACAAAGATTACTTCCGATCAAAGTTGTGGACTAAGTTATTCCAAAGCCCTTCCCAAAACCTTTTTACTGCAAAATAGGCAAGTTGCACAACAAGGTTATATCTATACAAACGATTCAATTTTTCTTTACCCCGCACCAAATTGCGGCAGAAGCCTAATTGGTGCGGGACTTACGCTCCATAATAACCCCGACCACAGGTGTCGGGGCTAAACAATGTTGAGATTGCCACGGCCAATTTAGTTTTTAGTTTTTAGTTTTTAGTTTTGAGTTGCGGGGGTGAATACAGTTACTCTTCGTTGTCTGGTGGTTGTTCCTCTGAGTCTGGCGTGGTCGGCTCTGGCTGCTTTGGCTGCTCCGGCTTGGCAGCACCTAAGGCAATTGTCATATCCCGAACGAACATGCTTGGGTCATATTTGGCAGTGTAGTCCAGAACCTTACCGAAACTGTCGTCCTGGCTTTTAGAAAGTAGATAAACAGCCATTAAGCGAGCCGGCCAGTGCGTATCATTCAAATTTTCTGCCACGGCCCTTATTAGCTCGTAGTCGAGCGGCAAAGAGAGCATCGCTGCCATAGTGTGTATCTTGATGACCCAATCATCATCTGCAAGGTTATATACGAGTGCGGGTCTCAACATATCCGGCATCCAGTCGGCATACAGAAATTTATAAGGTGGCTGCTGCCGATTGGCCATTGCATTCTGCTCCCTCAAAAGTCCTGTAAAAAGGTGTATGGTATTGATTTTTTGTCCCTGCCTGCCCCCTGAGAGAGAATTAAGTCTGTATCGCAGATATTTAGCGGTAAGTTTGGTGCCCGGCCGCTTTACGAGTACCCTGACCGGCTTTATATCCTCTAACCTGTTGGTTATCCTGCCCTCATCATCAATTACAGGGTCGAGATAGACCGTAAATTCTATATCCAAAGAAGCCTGCGGATGGGTAAGCAATAACCTCCTGAGCCGGCCTGTGACAAGCCGTAGAGGAATAAGCTTATCCTTGCCCGGCTTGATAGGCAAAGCAGGCCGAATCTTGACAGATACCAGCTTCGGTATATTCATATTGAGGTCGCCACTAATATTGGCATCAACCCTGATGTTGCCGTTAAACAAGCCCTCTTCAGAAATGACGAGCGGCTCAGAGGAATTATTTGTTATTATGACAGAGGCGTTGAATTTGTTGCCGTAGGAAAACTTACTACCTCGCAGATTAAGCTGAACGGAAATTATATTTTCCGGCTTAGTGAATTGCGGCACAACAGTCTGTCCAAAGTTATTTTTTAAGACCGTCAAGATAATATCAGGGTCGGTTGGGGGGATATAGTCCGAATCCTGCAGGGCCAGTAACTCTTTGGCGTGTTCTGCTTCAAGAGAGCCTGGGTCTCTGGCGATTGCGGTCTTTAAAGTTTCAATCGCCTCGGCCTGTTGGTCCTGGTTCAGTTGAATCTTAGCAAGCGTTAAGTCGGCAATTTGATTGTGCTCATAATTATCGATGAGTGTCCTGGCCCATTCGGTCTGCTGATTCATCACGAGCGAATAAGCCAAAATAGCAGCGGCGGTAGCGGAGTTGGGTTCAATTGAATAAGCCTTATTAGCCCAGTCAATTGCCTTGTCGGCATCCGAAGAGGCGAAACAATAAAACCAAGCCAATTGTTCGTAGTTGGCAGCTTGTGGTTCATAGTCTCCGAGCGACAGGTCGCCAACTACGAGCTGAAGCGCTTTTTCTTCTGCGGCCTGGAATATCTGCTTCGACTGTTGGTAATCACCAATTTTGGCAGCTGCTTTTGCTGCGATAGCTTCCAGCAGCAGGTCGAAGCGGCCGGTTTGGCGGAAGCTGGAGGCAATTTGCAGACACGTGTGCTGACTTCGCTGTGTATTGTAACTGGTGAGCGCCCAGGGAAGGTATATAGATGCCGGCAGAGCTTCAATTCCTGCGTCGCCGGTGAGAAACCTGAACAAATCGGCAGAGTATTCATAAGCGTCCGCAGCTGTCTGGTAAAGTTGCAGCTCTTCGGCATATTGTGCGAAGGCCAAGGCGGCTTCTATATCTAATGGATTTTCACCTAATACCAGCCTCAATTGTTCCAGGCGCACAACAGGCTTTATCTGTTCGCCCACAAGCTCAGCGAGCTTTGCAAAGGCCAGCTTATTGTATTTATTGTGGTTGTAAGCCTGCATAAGGTAAAATAGGGCATCTTTGCTATCGGCCTTTTCAGCCAACAACAGGCCAAGTGAGGTTTCCAATTCGGAATCCAGAAAGGCACTTTTACCGCTCAGATTTTTTAACAGTCCATTGAGAAGCTCCTCTCGCTGCTCACGAGAGTCCAGGCGGTCAAGCAGATAACGAACCGCCTCTCTTACCACCTCAAGGTCAGCGGATTCATCGACATAGTCCACAAGCAGTTGATAGACCAGCCCAGAATAGTCCTGGTCTGAATATCGACTGGCAAGCTTAATCATATCGGGCAGCACATAGTTGGCTCTGGCGTCGAGAGTTTTCGTAGCGGCTAAGAAGATAATTGCCTGTTTGGCCTGTGGGTCGGTAAGTGCTTCGGCGTTAGCCAGCTCATAAGCTATTTCATAAAATCTCTGGCCGACAGACGGTGAAAACAGCCGGTCGGAATCCAACCCTGTAAGTAGGCTGTTGGTCCTCCTGGGCAAAGGGTCCTGTGCCCAGGAAAGAGCACAAGGAGACAAGAGCACAAGGAGACAAGAGCACAAGAGTGCGAAATGCCTGTCTATTATGCACTTATGTCTTATGCACTCATAACTGCTCATGAGTATTTAATTCTCCAGTAGCCCCCGAAAAAACAGTTTGTTAACACATATTTCGGGCAATCTCCCCCTTTGCTTTAGGTATAAAGATAGCTTTAGTTGGATATTTTCGCCGGTTTATCGGTTCTTTAACAATGGATGCTATCTATACGAATGTTTTTTTTGTGTGTGCGGCCTAATTATAGTCAATGGCTAAGCTTATATTGCTCAGACCCATAATAACATATAGGAAATAGCAGACAAGCGGGGTGCGCTACTAAACGGTTTGTTTTCCGCCAGTCAGCAGGGCAAGTTCTTCTATTTGCAACAATTTGGCGGCTAACAGATAGACTACAGCGGCCGAAGGGACAACCACCACAAGCCTTAGAATATCCGACCAGAAGCCGAGCGGCAAATTGCGCATCAGTGCCAAGAGCCCTGCGCCGACGACCGCCATCAAAATCGTAGCGGCGACTGTTTTTGCTGTTGCTGAAACCATCCCCTGCAATACCAAGCTTCCAAGCCGGCGTCGAAGTATGATAACAAGAATGAGTATCTGCAGGTATGAACAGAGGGAAGTTGCACAGGCTAAACCTGCTGTTGCGAGCGGCCAGATGAGAGTAAGATTCAATACTATATTTGCAAAAACAGCTATCAGTGCAGTTCTCATCGGCGTTTTAGAATCGTGCATAGAATAAAACGCCCTTGTAACAATCTGCTGGATGAAAAATCCGGTTAAGCCGAATGCATAAAACAATAAAGTTTGCGTGGCTGCCTCGGTATCGGAGGCGGTAAATTTGCCGTGCTCAAAGGCGGCCGAAACCAGAGGTCTGGCAACCAGAAACAATCCGACAGTTGCTGGAACAGCGATGAAGACAGCTCCTTTAATACCGCCGGCGATAGTTTTTTTAAGTGCTTCAAGGTCTTTAGCGGCTGCATTTGCGCTCATCACGGGGAAGATTGCGGTGGCCAATGATATTCCGAAAACCCCCAGCGGCATTTGATAAAGTCTCTGCGCAGCATTAAGATGAGAGACACATCCGCGACGTAAGGGAAATGTTATCTGACTGCCGAGAAAGAAAAAGGCGCTGCCCTTTTCTGCTGAGCTGGAAAACCACCATGCGATAAGGTCATCGAAGAGTGTATTTATCTGTGTTACCGTCAGCCCCAATATCATCGGTCCCATCATAATAATAATATTTCTGAAGGCGTCGGAATGGATTTGCCATTGCGGCCTGATAGAAATACGGTGTGCCTGTAAAGGTGGAATCTGTATTGTTATCTGCACCAGCCCGGCAATTAAAACGGCGACCGCTACCGCAAAGACCTGTTGTTTTGGCTGGATATTAAATAACCATCCGGTTGTTATAACAGTGGTGATAATAAATATATTCAATACGATTGGCGCAGCAGCCGGTGCTGCGAAGTGGCTGTGGACATTTAGAATCCCGGCCAATATTGCCACCATACAGACCATCAGCATATAAGGCAGCATAATTGAGGTTAGAGACAGAATCAGTCTGGTTTCTGGATTTATTTCGAAGAGTTTGAAATACATCCAGATTGCGGCCCAGCCAAGTAACAGCAATGCCGAGAGCAGTACAAATATGACCGTTACGACGGTATTTGCCAGACGTGAGGCTTGTTGAGAGTCTTTGTGCAGCTGCCGGCTATAGACCGGAATAAAAGATGCTGAGGCGGCCCCTTCACCGAACAGCCTTCTGCTGAGATTTGGAATTTTGAAGGCAATGAACCACGCATCCAAAAGTGTTCCTGCACCGAAAAAATAGAAGTAGCAAATGTCACGTATCAGGCCGAAAACTCTCGAAAGAGCCGTAAGAGAGGCAATTTGTCTGAAGCCTTTTATCATTTAAAGCGAAGAGCGAAAACTATTGGATTCCGAGTTTTCAGTCAATAGTTTTTCTTTTTTAGTTTTTCACGATTTTGGAGCTACGGTGAAAGGCCTATGCCTGCCGACGTTATTTAATAAACCCACCAGAGCCATATTAACCAGCAGGCTGGAGCCGCCGTAGCTTACCAACGGTAAAGTCAGGCCTGTGATTGGCATCAGCCCGACCGTCATACTGACATTGACGATAATCTCAACCGCAAACATTGCCACGATACCGACTGCAAGCAATCTGCCGAATGGGTCTGTATTGTGTCCTGCTATCTCCAGGCCGCAACCAATAACAATCACGTAAAGGCTCAACAGTCCCAGGCAACCTACGAAGCCCCATTGATGAGCAATGATAGCGAATATGAAGTCATTATGCCTTGCCGGCAGGAAATTGTATTTGATAAATGGTCCGTGGTGTGAGCCGTATCCTTTCAGCCCGCCGGAGGCGACCGCAAATTTGGAGCGTATCAGATGATATCCCCAGTCGCTCTTCCACTGCCTTGTACTGAATTCTCTGCCGACCAGAATTTTGCCGAGTGTTGGGTATTTCTCCGCTTTTTTTTGAATCCATTGGTTTTGCAGCAGTACGCTGCTTATTCTGGTTCGCTGATAGGGCCTCATCCTGTACCATAGCAGCGGACTAACGATAAGCGCCATAAGTACTATAATGAGGAGGTGCTTAACCTTTGCACCGACGACAAAGAGCATTGTAAAGAAGATTGGCATCATCAGCAGTACAGTACCCAAATCCGGTTCGAGCAGGATTAAGACCATCGGCAAGAGAGTCAAGAGGAACGGCCCAATCAGTGCGCTGAAGTTTCGGTAATTGCTTCGATATCTCAGGTACCAGGCCAGAGCGAGGATGTAGGCCAGTTTGCAAAATTCCGAGGGCTGGATAGCCGGCAGGTTCCTGCCGGCTAATTTGAATTTAATCCATCTGTGCGCGCCGTTAATCTCCGGCACGAATGTGATATCCACAACATACCTGCCAAGCAACAGTAGGCCCAACAGCAGCAGTACAAAGGCGTACATCGCGTAGCTGACCGCCCCGAACCGGCGGTAATTAACGAGGTTAACGGCTATGAATGCGATTATGCCGATGAGCGCAAATTGTGCCTGTTTCTGCCATTTATTTGCTAAATCGCCGGTCTGGCTTGCAGGGCTTACTTCGGCGGGGTTTCCGACCGAATGTATAGCCGCTATCCCCACCACAATTAGCAGTAAAGTGGCCGCCAGGAGGGTAAGTCTTACAGGTATAAGCCGTCCTTTCAGGAATTTGTACATACCGGCAAAATAACAGAAACGTGCGGAAATTGCATATATGAACTGCAAAATCGCGAAAAAAAAATTAATGGAGCGAAATATGGGCTCCAGTAAGGTTAAACCTCAAAAAAAGTAGCCCAAACGGGCCTATTTGCCCAGATTAACGGCCGAAACGTACCCCCGAAATTGTGGAATTATGCCCTAATTTTTAAATTTTTTACATTTTTTACATTTTTCCCTTGATTTGGGGAAGGGCTTATGATAGGATACGTTCAACCTTCACTAAATATTAACCTTGTGCATAGTCGTAATGGCGCACATTTTCGCCAATCGGCGAGGAAGGAGGAGTGCAAAAGGCTGATATGTCCGGCTACTCCTACCAGCCGGAACGCTTTGTTCAAAAGCAGAGTTTTAAGAGTTAAGTATTGAACAAGCGTGACTTAAAGACGCCAAATAATTTTTGAGGTAGGAGGCTTTGTAATTAGTAGTAACCAGGATGATGCAGAGTGTGTGGCTCTGCAAAGAAGAAGAAAAGAAAGGATGGTTGAATGATGAGAAAGATTATTCTCATATTGGCTGTAGTAATTGTGTTCGCCAGTCCGGCTTGGGCAACGGTGAACCTCACTTATGCGGCTTGGAGCGATGAGATTACCGTCCACTTCGATGCATCAGGGGAGTCAAATCTGGTCAGGGCGTTCGCTCTGGATATCACCGTTGATAGCGGCGCCAAGATTGTAGATGTGATCCCCGTTCATGCGAAGTACAACATCTATCCCGGTTCGATTGACATCAATGACGCAACGGGCGATGTCGATGATTATGGTTCAGCGGCTTGTGACCCAGGTTATGCCGGAACACTGGGCGGCCTGGGAACAGGCGGTGTAAGCGTCGAGATGGCTTCGCTCTATTTTCCCCCTGGAGATGGCTCTCCTAACGCTCCGGGTACCAGTGGTGATTTGTTTACGATTGTTGTTGACAACGATTGCAACGTTACTATTGTCGAGAACGCAATCCGCGGCGGCGTGATACTGACAGACGGCGCAGACGCCAGCATTAGTGCGTCTGTCTACAACCATGTTGGCTGCTTACCCCCAGCTACATCGTATTACGCTGAATGGGTCGCTATGGGCCAATTAGGCAAGACGGGCAGACCCGGCTGCTGGTGCTTCGCGAGACAGTGCTACGGCGATGCCGATGGCACGCGGCACGGCACTTTTATGGGCGGCTATTTCTGGGTTGGTATTCCGGACCTGGACATTATGTCCGCTGCGTGGCTGGTCAAGGAGCCCGGGAAGGGCCCGGGTATTTCATCGGTTCCGAACGGGATTTGTGCCGACTTTGACCATAACCAGCATGGTACTTTTATGGGCGGCTATTTCTACGTTGGCATTCCGGACCTGGACATTATGTCCGCTGCGTGGCTGGTTAAAGAGCCTACGAAGGGCCCGGGTATTGGATCGAACTGCGGCGGCTCGTTACTGCCAAAACCTTAGTTTAAAAGAAAAGGTAATGTTTTTTAGAGTGTAAATTTCTCGCTGCCGAGACGGAAATAACACCGTGAGGAGCAAGACTCGAAGGCAGCGATGATTTGAAAGGAGAAGGAAGTTATGATGAAGAAATTGTTAATTTTAATGTTGGTTCTTGGAATGGCTTCGTCGGCCGGCGCCGCGGCTTTCTCGCTTAGGATAGACGGTTCAGACCCCGGTGCGGAGCACACTATGCTTGTAGGCAATACGATCGATATCGGAATCCACAACGACACGGTCGGGTCGTCTGATGACACGCGGCAGTTGCTGGCGTACGCGATGATTCTGGACGCCACTGTGAGCGCGGTCAATCCCAGAGGCAGGTGGACCGAGAACGAGAACCTCTACATACCGCCGACCGTTTCTGGTGCCCCGGCTAACACTTATTCGGGGATAATGGACTATACCGGAGGGCCCGACTACGCTGAGGTCTGGTACGCCGAACTGGCCGATGGCATTGGGACGCATTACACTCAGGTTGGATTAATGGCCGACTTCGAGTATATGTGCACGGCTATGGGCGATGTGACGGTGAAACTTATGGACGGGACGACCGGCGGTTGGCTTGACAGCGTGACGATTCACCAGGTTCCTGAGCCTATGACGATTTTGTTGTTAGGTCTTGGAGGACTGTTCCTGCGTCGTCGCAGATAAGACGAGGCTTTGAGGCTTTGAGCCAACAAGATAAGATTAGTAACCTAAGAGGCAGGTTTTTCGACCTGCCTCTTTTTTTGTTTACTTGGACGCTGATTCTATTACAATTCATTCGGACGCTGATTAACGCAGAGAAAAGTAAGGAGCAGAAGATTATGAAGCAGTTAGTGGTATTAGTGGTATGCTGTGTTATTCTGCTGGAGCTGATAGGCTGTCAGAGTCCTGCCGGTAATCAAAGCGGCGTTGAGGTGATTATTGAAGGCGGCGGCGAATTCCCGGAATTCCTGGCAGGCAGATGGAGGGGAAACAGGGGCGCGTGGGAATTTGTTTTTGAGCCTGATGGTTCGATTTCATCAGCGGTGATTGGTCCGGGCGAGGTGAGAATAGTTCCCGGGCGTTCCAAAACCGTTGCGATGAAAATGGGGGGCAAGGGCATATACGAGCCGGGGCTCTGGACTGTCCAATACTCTCCCTCAGGACGTGAGCTGACGGTCGAGGTTGTTATGGACCATGTGCACCTTGAGATGGGGCCTGACCTGCTGGAGGGTAAAAGGACGGATGTGTTCGCCGGAGAGGTCTCGGAAGACGGCAGGATTTGGCGGGCCGAATGGTTCAGTTTTCCCGACTATATTGCCTACACTCCCGAACCGAAAAGACTTGCCTATGAGCCGGAAGAGAGCTTTGTCGGCACTATAATATTTGAAAAGCTCGTCAGGGAAGAGGAGTAGCTGACGGGCCTGGCTTTAGTAGTCTAAGTAAGCGATGCCGTCCTTGTCGGTGCCTTCCCAGTTGAGCTTGATTGTTTTTGTAGCGGGCTTATATATCCAGCCATAAAGGTCAAGCAGAACATGCTCTGTTGGAAAATCTTCGTTATTTCCAATTGTTTTTACGCCTCGTATGCCGTTGAAGGGATTTGCAGGTAATTTCGAGATGTAATTGCCTGAGTTGACCAGTTGGATAATGAAAAACAAGGCAGCCGGTTCCTCTGACGGGTCGTTATCCGGGTATCCCGGTGGGACGCCTTTGTGCTGGGCGGCGTAGAGCTCGATTGCAGCTCGCAATATGTGTAGATTTTCCCTGGCGGCGGTCTGCTTTGCCTCTGATACGTGTCCCTGGAAGGTGGGCAGAGCAACAGCGGCAAGGATGCCCAGGATGGCAACCACTATCATCAATTCAACGAGTGAAAATGCCCTTTTCATAATGCTCGATTTTCCGACGGGGCCGGCGACTTTCTGTAATATCGTCCAGAATTGACCTTGGTTTTAGTGGAAAATATGTTATAGGACGTTTCCTTTGGGCTGCAGGGCGGTCCTGGCCACAAAAACCGGTCTGATTAACCAGAGTCAGGGCATATTAAATGCCCAAACTTCGTCGGTAACAAGTGGTTCGAGTTCTATGTGAGCGTGTTCCAGGTTTGAAAGGCGGTATATACATTTTCAGGTTTTGCGTCCGGGCCGAATTCCATTTGTGCGATTACGCCGCCGTTCCGGTACAGTGAGCTGTGAACCAATTTCACGGCATCGGCAATTTCCTGAGCGGTGGCGTGTGGTAAAAGGTGCTGGCGGTCAATCCCGCCCCAGAATGTGATTTTGCCTTTGAATTTACGGCCCAATTGCTCAACTCCCATACAGAATATCTGGGAATTCAAGGCGTCCAGGCCCAGCTCAATCAGGTCGGGTATGATATCAGTGATGCAGCCATCCGAATGCATAAAGGCCTTTCTGCCGTGGCTGTGCGCTATATCGATGTAATCTTTATATAAAGGCTTAAAAACGTCCCGCCACATCCGTGGGGAGAGCAGCAATGAACTTTGAGCGCCCCAGTCGTCCATAAACCACAACGCGTCCACATCCGTCTGTGCCCAAAGCTCAAGCTGCCTGATGTAAAATTGATGAATCCTCTCAAGCAGTGTAAAAAGTTCTTGCTGCCGGAGAGCCAGAGCCGTCATAACATTTTCCGTTCCTCGAATGAATTGTAATCGCTCGAAGGGCCTGGGGCAGCAGCCGGCCAGGACGAACTTGTCGGTGTTTCGGCAGAAATTATTGATTTTGTCGGTGTCGATGGTTAGTAACTGCTGAGGTATTTTGACTTTTGAAAGCTCGTCCCAGGTTCTTACGAGCGGCTGTTTTATCCGGCCGATAACCCCACCCTGTTTCTTCTCGTAAGTGCAGCCCCACTCATCCACGTAAGTGCCGATTTCGTATTGGTCCCCGCTGGTTTTGGGCTGCTGTTTTAAGAAGGCGGGGGCAGTAGTAATGTCGTCCGGGAAAGTTTTTTGAATCTCAGCGAGTTTGTCCGGGAAATGACCCGAAGCCCAGGGCAAAACCCACAAATGGCGGGGAATTCTCGGGGGCATATCAAATTCCAATGATTTTAAGACTAATTCTCTTGGGGTCATTTTTTCCTTAAAACCATACGTAGTGCCGGAGCGATGTAATCCCCTGATATGCCCTTTTGTCAGTTTACCATCCGCCTGGTTGAAGTAAGTCACTGACTGGTTCGTCCCACCAGTTTGGGTCTCTGAAATACTGCTTGAGCATCATAGCAGTGATGACACCATCACCGACGGCAGTGGCCAGCTGCATAGCCGAGCCGATTCTGCAGTCGCCTGCCACGAAGACGCCCGGCACGTTTGTTCGAAGATATGCGCAGTCGCACTTGACGAATCCTCTGCCGGTTAGCTCCACAAAATCCTTCAAGAAGCCGGTATTTGGCACCATACCAATAAATATAAATACTCCATCGCAGGGATAATCTTCTTCCTGACCGGTCTTAACGTTTTTTAATTTGACGGATTGGACTTTGCCGCTGCCGTTTATAGCGGTTGCCACGGTGCTGTATTTGATAATCAAACTTGAATTCGGCTCGTTGACTTTCTTCAGAAGTTCCTCGACCAGAACTCTGGCTGCTCTAAATTCGTCCCTGCGGTGTATCATTGTCACCTTATCGGCGAATTTGGCCAGGTGCAGAGTTTCTTCCGCTGCGGTATTGCCTCCACCGACGGCGACGACTTGCTTGCCCTTAAAGAACGGAGCATCGCACGTCCCGCAGTAGCTGACGCCTGCACCGCGGAATTCCTCTTCGCCGGGGATACCAAGTTTGCGATACTCACTGCCTGGCGCCAGAATGACAACTCTTGCGAGATATTTGTCCTGGTCACAGTAAACAGCGAGATGGCCGTCTTTTAGTTTTTCCAGGTTGGTTACTTCGCAGCCGGTCTTTATCTCGGTGCCGAAGTTCTCAACCTGCTTTTTCATCTTTTCAATCAGGCCCGGACCGTCGATTTGTTCAATGCCGGGGTAGTTTTCTACTCTGTCTGTGGTGCTGATTTGCCCGCCTGGCTGGAATTTCTCAAGCATTAACGTTTTTAGTCTGTCGCGCGAGGTATAAAGAGCTGCACCGAGACCGGCTGGACCGGCACCTATAATAATAACATCATGTAAAACATCGTTCATTTTTAAATTACCCCCTGTTCTCTTGTAAATGCGGCTCTATTTTTTTCTTAAGGTCGGACTCATAGCTTGGAGTAACTCCAACAATTCGGTCCGCTACCTTACCATCTTTATTAATATTCAATACGGGTATGCTCATAATACCGTATTTAATTGCTGATGCCAATACATCCTGTTCGAAATCTGCGTGTTGGTTATCTTAATTGGTTTGCCTTCTTCCATTCTAATTTACCCCTGTTTTTACACAAATTGATGATAGCAACATCTGCGGGCAAAGTCAAAAACCGATGAGACAAAACCGTTCCATATTGGTATCGCTATTTTCATTTTAGACCTCTGAGCAATTATGCGCAATATATATGCCAGAAAAAGATGATTAATTGAGTCGCAGGTGTAAGTTCTTGGTATATGGAGTCTTGCAACAATATCTTATGCTGTGGCTCCACCAGGAGAAGTATTTTAGGGTCGCATTGTGCAACTCTTACTGGGCTTGAAGTGCTGCAATGTGCTACTATCAAGTCTTGATATTCAGGGCGTTAATTTTTCTGAAGAGCGTGCTTTTATGGATGCCCAGTTCCCTGGCAGCGGCTGTGCGATTGCCATTATTGCGTCGTAAGACATCGGCAATTAGAATCTTCTCGATATGTTTAAGATTGGTAGAGACGCCGTTTTTTGAGTAATCCGCCGAGACAGGAGCTTGAGAGCCTTGCGGCAGATGTCTTTGCGAGGCTCTTAACCTTCTTGCAATATTGACCGGTTGAGTATAAAATTAACAGGAATTTGTCGAAATATGTTTTTCTTTATGGTGTTTTGCGCCCGTAGCTCAGCCGGATAGAGCAACGGATTTCTAATCCGTAGGTCGCAGGTTCGAGTCCTGCCGGGCGTGTTTGTAACTGTTTTAATCATAAATAGTTATCTTTTATCATCTCTTTGGGGTGGCCCTTAGGTGTTAGTTCGGAGTCATTTTTTTTCAGTTCTTAAATTTAGGTATCGACCTGTTGGCCTAAAAATAGCTTGATTTTGAGGGGTGGAGGCCAAAATTATGAATCCTCGGTCGAGCAATCCGTGTGCTTTCTGCCCTTGAGAAGATATAATTGAGAAGTGTGCCCTAAATCACTTTAGGCTTTGGCCCCTGTGAAAGACAAAAAGGGGTTTGAAGAATCTAATGCAACGATACATGATATGAGTGAACGAACTGCTCAAATAAGAGATATACTGGAAAGGCTCTATGCCAGGTATAACCATAAAAAGTTCATACCGCCCGACCCCTTGCAGTTTGTGTATCAATACACTAATCGGGCAGATATGGAAATTGCAGGCTTTTTGTCCGCGGTTCTTGCTTATGGAAGAGTGCGGCAGATCGAAAAAAGTCTGACCAATCTGTTAGGGAATATTGGAGACAGTCCTTTCGAATTTGTTCTGAGTTTTGGGAAGGATAAGCGTAGACAGTTGCAGGACTTCAAACATCGTTTCACAAGAGGTGATGATATTTCGGATTTACTGGCGTTGCTAAAGAAAATCCTGGTCGAGAACGGCAGCATTGAAAAATTCTTTTTGCTGGGTTACAAAAAAACCGACAGGAATATTATCCCGGCATTATCTAATTTTTGTGATTCGCTAACTTGTATGTATGTTGCTGAGCACAATGGACGGGCGAGCCGGGGACTGAAGCATTTGCTGGCTACACCCGCCGGGGGCAGTGCCTGTAAACGCCTCAATCTTTTCCTGCGATGGATGGTACGCAATGATGATGTGGATACGGGGCTTTGGAAGTCAATTGATAAAGCCAAGTTAATTGTACCGGTAGATGTTCATATGGCCAGACTGTCCAGAATTTTAGGCTTTTATAATCGCAAGACAGTGTCTTTGGCAACTGCGGTGAAAATCACAGAAGGCTTTGCCGAGTTCGAACCCGCTGACCCCGTGAAGTATGATTTTGCCTTGAGCAGGATTGGAATTTTGGAAAACTGTACCGGCCGAGTCCGTGAGCGGTGCACGGATTGTGAATTATCTGAATTTTGCTCGAGACTTTAGGATAAACAATATGTGTGGAGAAAAACAACCGAAAAAAAGCAAGTCAAATACCAACGGCTCGGAGGCGATAGCTTGAACCACAAAGTGGTTTTCGGTTTCCGATTTTTTGATTTTTAGTCGGCAAACGGCAGTTTATTAGCATAAATTTCAATCTGAAACGCCACGAAAAAGCCGGCTTGAGTGGTGAAAAAGCGGGGTTTTCTTTAAATTTTTTTAAAGAAGCATTTTTTTCTTGAACAAATTACCGAGTAGGACTATATTAGTCTTATATGAAATTAATGAGCTTTAAGGGGCAGTAAAAGTGGATGTATTGCGGAGAAATACAGATTATGCGTTGCGTATGATGGTGAATCTCGCAAGTCATTTTAGTGGGGAACTAATGTCAGCCAGACAGTTGGCAAATGAAGGGGATTTTTCGTATCAGCTCGGGTGCAAGTTACTGCAGAAGCTTCACAAGGCTAAATTGGTCAGAAGCAATATGGGACCGAAAGGTGGATTTGCCTTAAGCAGGGAACCATCAAAGATAACTTTGGTGGAAATTATAAATGTTCTCCAGGGCGGGATTCGACTAAACAGATGTTTGCTGGGTGGTAACAGATGTGAATTTCAACCCGACTGTGAGATTCGTGTCAAACTGGCCTGTCTTCAAACGTATGTAGATGGTTATCTTGGGGGGATTACGCTGGAGGAATTGGTGCGTAGCCGAAGAACAGGAAAAACAAAACGAAAAGAACAATAGGGAAATTTTGAAAGAAGAAAAATGAGCAGTGACAAGGGAGATAAAAGTGTGTTGCGTGCCTGTATGGCAAGAAGCCGGGAATCGGCTTCTTTGGTAGAGTATGCAGCCGATTCGATAGTCAGTAAGACGATACTGGATAAACCAGTCGGTACGATTACACTGTTTGCTTTTGATAAGGGGCAGAAATTAAGTGAACATACTGTCTCTTATGATGCAGTTGTGCAGGTTATTGATGGGTCGGCTCAGTTAACAATAGGCGGCAAAAACGTAAGAGTTTTAGCTGGTGAAATAATCATAATGCCGGCTAACATACCGCACGCTGTTGCAGCGGAGGAAAAGTTCAAAATGCTGCTAACGATGATTCGAGCATAAACTAAAAGCAATTTGCTGGAATGTAGACAGGTGTATTATGGTCAGATGTCCAGGACAAGACCAAAGGTTTTGGAAACCGGAAGATATTTTTGAATTGCAATGCCCCGGCTGTAACAGCAAGATGGAGTTCTTCAAAGATGAGCCGAAGCTTAAGTGCCGAAAGTGTGGGCGTATTGTACTTAATCCGAAGATAAACCTCGGCTGTGCCAAGTGGTGTAAATATGCGGAGCAATGCTTGGGTATTATGAAAAAAGCCAATGACAACACGGCTCAATCAGAAAGCTCAAGTCGATAAAGGATTTCAAAATGGTTTTGCGAAACATTGTAAATATCGACGAAGAAAAATGTGATGGCTGTGGCCAATGTGTTAGCGCCTGCGCCGAAGGAGCTATAGAAATAATTGACGGCAAGGCAAAATTAGTCAGTGAAGTTTACTGTGATGGCCTGGGGGCATGTATCGGCCACTGCCCACAGGACGCAATAACAGTAGAGCAGCGAGAAGCCGCTGAATTCGATGAAGAAGTGACTAAAGCTCATCTTGCCGAGAAGAAAAGTTCGCAGGAGCAGTCTAATTTTGTATGCCCGGGGATGATGGCCCAGAATCTGCGGGGAAAGTCAAAGCCGACCGAGCCTGGTGGCGTGTCAGTTCCCTCCCGGCTAAGCCACTGGCCGATACAGTTAAAGCTGGTTTCGCCACAAGCTCCGTATTTTGCCAATGCCGATTTGCTGCTGGTGGCCGATTGTGTGCCGTTCGCGATGGGCGATTTTCACGATAAGTTCTTGAAAAACCATAGTATTGTGGTAGGCTGTCCCAAGTTGGATGACGGCGAGTTTTATATTGAAAAACTGGCACAACTTCTGAAAATAAATAAGCTCAACAGCCTGACGGTGATTCATATGGAAGTGCCCTGCTGTGCGGGCTTGACATACCTTGCCAAAGAAGCTGTTATTCACAGTGGGGTAAAGTTATCATTCGAAGATATCACCATTGATTTGCGGGGTAATATAATCAAAACTGAAACGGTCAATAAGTGAATTTTGCTGATTAATCATTTTGAGAAAGGAAGGCGGCTTATGGAACTTAAAGGGAGTAAAACAGAGAGAAATTTATTGGCGGCGTTTGCGGGAGAGTCTCAGGCAAGGAATCGTTACACTTATTTTGCCAGCCAGGCAAGAAAGAAAGGGTATATGCAGATTTCAGCTATCTTTGAGGAGACCGCTAACCAGGAAAAAGAGCATGCCAAGCGTGAGTTTAAATTTCTTGAAGGCGGTGAGGTTGAAATCGCAGCCGCTTTTCCTGCCGGGGTAATCGGTTCTACCAGTGAGAACCTTAAGGAAGCCGCTGCCGGCGAGAACTATGAAACGACTGAAATGTACCCCGGATTTGCAAAAGTCGCCGAAGAAGAGGGGTTCTCGGAAATCGCGGAGGTATTTAGAAACATAGCTGTTGCTGAGGCTCGCCACAGGGACCGCTACCTCGCATTAGAAAAGAACATCGCTGAAGGAAAAGTCTTCAAAAAAGATGCTCCCGTCCGCTGGGTCTGCAGGAACTGCGGTTATGTACACGAAGGTACCGAAGCTCCCGAGGAGTGTCCTGCCTGTGCACATCCGCAGAGTTATTTTGAACTGGAAGCGGCTAATTACTGACAGCCGGCGAAGGTATTATTGAATGAGGTCACAAAAAGGATTCGATTATGAGACAGATTAAAACCAATGTGTATGCAGTGGGTGCGATTGACTGGGACAACAGGCTGTTTGACAGGCTTATTCCGCTGCCGGATGGAACCAGCTATAATGCTTACCTGATAAAGGGCAGTGAAAATACAGCATTGCTTGATACGGTTGACCCAGCCAAAACAGAGGTTTTATTGAGTAATCTTGCTAAGCTTGGGGTTAATAAAATCGACTACGTCATTGCGCATCATGCAGAGCAGGACCATTCCGGCTCTCTGCCCGATGTTTTACTGAGGTATCCTGAAGCGAAGGTGGTAACGAATCCAAAGTGCAAAGGTATGTTGATGGATTTGCTTAGCATAGAAGGTGACAAATTTATCACGGTTGAGGATGGCCAAACACTTCCGCTGGGTGATAAAACGCTGCAATTTATTTATTTGCCGTGGGTGCACTGGCCGGAGACAATGGGAACATATCTTAAAGAGGATAAGATACTGTTTCCGTGCGACTTCTTTGGCGCTCACCTTGCTTCAAGCAGTCTGTTCGTTGACGATGAAGCTACTGTTTATGAATCAGCAAAACGCTATTATGCCGAGATTATGATGCCGTTCAGGCGGCAGATAAACAGCAATCTTGCAAAGCTTGAGCCACTGGATATCGAAATAATAGCTCCCAGTCATGGCCCGGTGCACAATAGGCCTGAGTTTATTGTTGATGCTTATAAGGACTGGGCTGGTGATACCGTCAAAAACGAGGTGGTTGTGCCTTACGTTTCGATGCACGGCAGCACGGCCAAGATGGTGTCATATTTCGTCGAGGCCTTGATTGAAAGGGGCATTACTGTAAAGCAGTTTGAGCTTTCGACGGTCGATATTGGCAAACTTGCGATGGCATTGGTCGACGCAGCAACGATAGTAATAGGTTCGCCTACGGTGTTAACAGGGCCACATCCGTGTGCGGCTTATGCGACATTTTTGGCCAATGCTCTTAGGCCTAAGACTAAGTTCGCTTCTATCATAGGCTCTTTCGGCTGGGGCAGTAAAATGGTGGAGCAGTTGACAGCTATGTTACCAAACCTTAAAGCCGAAATCTTAGAGCCTGTAATAACAAAGGGTTCCCCAAAAGATAATGACTTTATAGCTCTGGACAAGCTGGCTGATGAAATCTTAGGCAAACATAAAGAGCTCGGAATCGTAGACTGAAATCTTTCAAATTACGAAAGGGGATAACTATGGCTGAAAAACTTCAAATTTACAAATGTATGGTATGTGGTAATATCGTGGAAGTAGTTCACGGTAGCACTGGCGAACTGGTCTGCTGTGGTCAGCCGATGGAACTTCTGGATGAGAAGACCGCCGATGCTGCAACAGAAAAGCATGTCCCTGTAGTCGAGAAAATCGATGGTGGCTACGAGGTAAAGGTCGGCTCTGTTCCCCACCCGATGCAGGAGGACCATTTCATTGAATGGATTGAACTGCTGGTTAATGGAAAGGCATATAGGCAATTCCTTGGGCCGGGCGATGAGCCTGAAGCGATATTTAACGCGGGGGCTGATTCTGTCGGTGCAAGAGAGTATTGCAATGTTCACGGATTGTGGAAGGGAGAGTAATAATGGGTATTACATTTAACGCAGAAGAAATCTTCGAAATGGCAGAGGAAATCGAAAGAAACGGTGCTAAGTTCTATCGCCGGGCGGCAGCAAACACCACAGATAAGCAAACAAAACAAATGCTGCTCGATATGGCCACTATGGAGGATGGCCACCTTAAAACTTTCCAGAAAATAAGAGAGCAACTTAGCGGTCAGGAAAAGGGGTGGACAATTTTCGACCCTGATAATCAATCAGCATTGTATCTGCAGGCTATGGCTGATGCTCGGGGTTACGAGGGTAAAATAACCCTAAGCAAAGAGCTGACCGGCAGCGAAAAACCACAAGAAATTCTCGAGATAGCTTTAAATTCTGAAAATGAGTCGGTTGTTTTTTACTTGAGTTTGAAGGAGTTAGTGCCTGTCAAAGCCGGTAGAGACAAAGTCGAGGCGATTATTATGGAAGAACTGAGCCATATTACTACTCTGCTCAAACAATTGAGAGCTTTGAAATAGCTAAATGAATTTTGGTTTGAGTCAGTTATCCAGAATGAAACTGCCTCGGGAGACGCTGATGTTAGATTTGGAATCGCTGTTTAACCTAAGTTATGGGATGTGCATAGTCAGCTCGAAAAAGGATGGAGAATTCAATGCGTGCATTGTCAACACTGTCTTCCAGGTAACACCTGAGCCGCCGATGCTTGCTGTCAGCATCAACAAGGAAAACTTAACGCACGAGTATATTGCCGAGAGCAAAGTTTTCGCCATATCCATTCTTGCCGAAGGTGCGCCTCTTGAGTTTATAGGCAGATTTGGTTTCCGGACCGGCAGAGACACAGATAAATTTCAGGAGGTTAATTACAAAACAGGCATAGCTGGAGCCCCGATTGTTCTGGATAATACAGTGGCGTTTATTGAAGCGGAAGTTACTAACGCAATTGATGTCGAAACACATACGCTTTTTATTGGCAAAATTATAGCTTGTGAGACAATCGATGAGAGTAAAGTGCCAATGACGTATTCTTATTACCGCGATGTTAAAGGTGGCAGAACGCCACGGACAGCGGCAACTTACATAAAACAGAAACCGAGAGCAAAATCAGAACAAGGAGCTACAGAGATGAAAAAGTATAAGTGTCTTATGTGCGGATATATTTACGACCCGGCTGTTGGTGACCCTGACAACGGTATCATAGCCGGCACTGCTTTCGAGGATTTACCTGACGATTGGGTCTGCCCAGAGTGTGGAGCCGGTAAAGACGAATTTGAGCCGGTTGGAGAGTAAGTATCACACCGGAAGCACTATTCTGAGGGTAAGCGAAGTATCTGATAATCGTTATGAAGAGAATTCGGTCATCAATAAGTAGCCGGAGAGACCATAAAAAAATTATTTTTTTTGAACACAATATACCCCTACGGGGTATAATAGAAGTGCAGATACAAAAGGGATAAATGATGAAGAAAAATCCGAGTCACAAGGATAACCTGGTTGCATTAAGGCGAATTGAGGGTCAGGTTCGCGGTGTTCAAAAGATGATTGAAGATCGCAAATACTGTATCAACATTTTGAACCAGATATATGCTATCAAAGGGGCCCTCGGCCGCGTAGAAGAAAAGATTTTAGAAAAACACTTTCAGCACTGCGTAACTGAGGCTATAAAAGGAACATCTGAGAAGGAAAAACAGCAAAAGCTGGATGAGATTCTCAAACTGATACATCAAACACGCAGAGGATAAAATATGGTCGTAATAAGCGGCTTATCTGTATAATTGAAATGATTGAACAGTTACAATTTAAGGTGGTAAAAATATGAAGGGACAACTCTTTCTGACTATGGTGGTGGTTGTGCTTGTTTTCATGCCGCCTGTCCGGGCTTCTCAGCAGCCAAGCGATACGAATAATTTACAAACACTTCAAGATTACCTACGCTTCGCATCACTGAATAATGCTGAATTGAAGGCAAAGTTTCACCAGTGGAAAGCTGCTGTCGAACAGGTTCCTCAAGCTAAGTCCTTACCCGACCCTAAGTTTACCTATGGCTATTTTATTGAGGAAGTTGAGACCAGGGTTGGGCCGCAAGGACAAAAATTTGGCATAATGCAGGTTTTTCCGTGGTTTGGCAAGATTGAAGCACGAACAGATGCGGCGGCAGCAACGGCCAAGGCAGCGAGGAAACAATATGAGGCAGAAAAGCTTAAGTTGTTTTATCAGGTCAAGGATGCGTTCCATGAATATGCGTATCTGGCCAAGGCGGTTGAGATAGGGAGGGATAATCTCGAGCTTTTGAAGTATTTTGAAGAAGTTGCGAGGATTAAATATATGGTGATGGTGTCAGTGCATCCTGACGTAATACGTGCCCAGGTCGAGCTTGCGAAAATTGAAGATGTATTGAAGAGTCTGGAGGATATGAGAGAACCGATTGTGGCTCGGCTTAATGCGGTTCTTAACAGGCCAAGTTTTGAAATGCTGCCGTGGCCTCGCAGAGAAAAATTTAGAAAAGTGCAAGTACACCGGAGGCAGATGATTGCGATGCTGAGACAGATGAATCCTGAGCTTGCGGCACTGGACTTCAATATAGAGGCGGCAAAGCATCGGGTCGAGCTGGCAAAGAAAAAATTCTGGCCGGATATAGGTGTGGGCGTTGATTGGGTTCAGACAGATAGTGCACTTACCTCTACCCGGGATAGTGGTAAAGACCCGGTTATTCTTATGTTTAGTATGAATTTGCCTATCTGGCGGCAGAGTTACACGGCAGCGGAGCTACAGGCGAAAGCGAATGTGAGAAAGACATCGCAGCAGAAAACCCAGACAGAAAACACGATTATAGCGCGTGCCGAGCAGGTGCTGTATGACTTTGATGACAGCGACAGGAAGATAAAACTCTATGGAGATGTTCTTGTACCAAAGGCAGAAGAATTGCTGGGGGCATCTGAGACGGCTTACGCGGCTGAGACGATAGACTTCCTGAGTTTGATAGATGCTCAACGAACACTGCTTGAGTATCAGTTGCGATATGAAAGAGCGCTAACGAACAACCAGCAGAAACTGGCTGAACTGGAGATGCTCGCCGGGACGCAACTGCCGACAGTTAGCCATGACCGCATTTTGCAAAAAGACCGCAAAATTGGAACCAGCCGGAAACCTGCAGGAAAAAACTAAACTTTTTATGAAATTCTTCCGAAAGGAATAGCAAAAATGAGATTACGTGTTTTGATAATTGTGGCAATGGTCATTTTCTGCGGTTTTGTCTTGAGTGAGGATATTTTAGCTGCTGAAAATGGTGGTCACGAACACCATCATAATAGCTCCTTTACTTTATTTTCTTTTGTCAAGCCGTTGGGAATAGCTACATTTTCATTTGTTTTTGTTACTTTTCTGGCAGGTTTGTTTCGCAGAAAGCTTGGACGCAGATTTATCAAAATACACCTGACTCTTGCAATAATCTCAATAATTTTGGGCTTCACACACGGCATATTGGTTTTTGTATTGTATGGATAAAAGGTAATGGATGAACAGCCAAAAAATATCATTGAATAATATCTTTATAAAAAAACGTAAAATTTTATAAGAAGCGAGACAATACCTATGAAAGATATTAAGGAAAAATCATGGCTTCGCAGCAAAGTGTTCAAGATTAGTTTGCTGGTAATATTGGCATTTACATTGGGGTATTTTTTCAATTCGCTCACACATAAGTCGGCTATTGCCCCGGAGAGCAAACTTTCCAGCGAACAATCAGTTACACAAAAGTGGAGCTGCTCAATGC
>SDBT01004295.1_pt1 | contig 24256 bp, 43 predicted proteins | sample 2277101 | NCBI WGS metagenome assembly SDBT01 (sample SAMN10404973, study PRJNA504765) | marine sediment metagenome | isolation source: marine sediment core GS10_PC15, 103 cmbsf | place: Arctic Ocean: Southern Knipovich Ridge | collected 2010 | reverse complement strand
GATGGAGCGGCATTTTTTGATGCAGCTGTGGATATGTTTGGCGAATTAACCGTCGGGGCAGATACAGATGGACATGATGTTAAGTTCTTTGGAGATACGACTGGAAAATATTTCTTGTGGGATGAGAGTGAGAATAAATTAGAAATAAGTGGAAACCTCACAACAACAGGCAAAATTTCACTAGAATTTGGAGATTTGGTATCTGAACAGAATCCTGATGGAGCTGATGCAATTAGAATAAAAGGAACTTCTGATGTAGATGTTGTCATTGGGGATATGTCAGGTCTTTTTACAGTTTGGAACGTAGCAGATGATACTCCTGTTTTTTATGTTAATGAACGTGGAGACACAGACATAGCAGGAGATTTTACAACGGCGGGCGGAGTAAGTTTAACTAGTGGAAAAAAAGTTGAATGGCACGCAACAACATATATCGAGGGAGAGATTGGCGGTGTTGGAGCTAAACACTTACAATTACACGCAGAAGACGGAGAAATTAATATGGAGTTTAATGTCGACGGACAACACAGAGTGAATTGGGCTGGTGTGGCTGATGGCGTAGAAATGGATATTGGCGGGGCGGCAGGAGCAGGAACATTATTTTTACTAAGACCTTTGGATGTATCAGGAAATACAATAATAACTGGAAAAGCAGTTATAGGAACTGATACAATACAAGACGGGCACTTAACCATAGATGCAAGGGGAACAAATAATAATGAAGTTTTAGAAATTTTAAACGATGATGGAGATGGAAGTGCGAGACATAATATTTTTAATTTCAGGTTGGCAACAAACAGTGCAAACTTTCAAAACTCATTCGGAGCTAGAAAGTCTGGAGGCACTATCGACTCACCAGAAGATACAGAGGCGAATGAGAAGATATTTCAATTAATTTCATTACCTTATAGAAACGGAGGGTTTAGGTCTACAGCGTCGATAGGATTTGAGACAGTAGATGATTTCAACGACACAAGTTATGGGCAGACAGTTATTATTAGTACAACGATAGCGGGTTCAACCGCCGCAAGAAGTGAAAGATTTAGAATTGATGGTGATGGGGGCACAAATATAACTGGAAGATTTACTGTTGGGAAAGATGATACAGGACATGTTGTTCAACTTTTTGGTGATACCTCCGCAAAATATGTTTTGTGGAATAATAATCCTGATGAGTTGGAAGTAACAGGAACAACTTTATTGACAGGTGCGACGGTAAGCACAGGCGGTTTAACTATGAACTCGGCACTAGAAGTTAATGATCTTTTAACTGTTGGAGAAAACGGGGACGGAGAAGATGTTACTTTTTTCAGTTCAATTGCAGGAAGGTCTTTTTTCTGGGATGAAACTAACGGCTTGTTAAAGATTATTGGGGAGTTTGAAATAGACGGGAACATAACTCTTGAGAATGGAGGGAAACTTTGGGATAATTCAACTTGCACTTTTTTAGCGTCTCCAGATGGTTCTAATATTTTGGAAGTTTGTAATACATAAATTTGAGAAATAAGGGGTAAGTAATTCTAAGGGAATATCTAATTAACCACAATATTTAAATAGTCTTAATTACTCCAATTAGCACAATGGAAACAATTAATCCAAACACCACAATAACGGTGTCAAAGGTGTTTAAATCTATACTCGCACTGCATGGGATTTATGGGGAAACTCAAGAGGCAATTCTCCTTAGATTATTGCCAGATGATTATGCCACTAAGTTCTCTGGAGATAAAAGAATAACAAAAATTTATTCTAAGGAAGACACTGACACTTTGAAGACTAAGAAGATGTTGGAGAAGCAGGGGAGGAAATGAGGTGCAAAAACCCACATTGTAGAGACACGGGATTCATTCCAGTTTTTGAGCCAGACAACAATGTGCTTATCGGAGTTAAATGTAGAAACTGCGGAGCGAGATATTCCTCAGATGAAATAGAGATTAAGAAAGAAGTAAAAAGAGACGGACACTGGAATAGTGTTTTATGGAAAGTGGGGTTGAGAGATGATTAAAGAGCAACCAAAGGAGATAACCGTTTGTAAGTTAGAGTGTGTGTTGATGCCACAAGGAGAAATAATATCGCAGGGAAAAACTGTTGGATGGTTTAAAGATTTAAAAAAATATCTGGAAATTACCGCTAAAACAGATTCACCGTCGGAGAAAAAGGGGAAAAGGAAATGAAGAAAATAGACATATCTTTTTTAGAACCTCCAATACTGTTAGCAGAGCTTTTTATTTTATTTTCTTTTGGACTTATAGTTTACTCTGTGTATGGATCAAACTTAAAATATTATGCTATTGTTAGCGTTGTTTCTATTGTAATATTTTGGAGAATGTGGTGTGCGATTGGTGCCTTCAAACCTTCCCCATTAAAAAAGGTGAAGCATGGCAACTGAAAGCATGAAGGGAGGGCTATGGCTCACAGCAATGGGAAGAATAGTTCTTGATGACCATAATAACGAAACCTATTCAGAACCTTATGATAAAAAGATTATGACAAAAGATGAACTAACCAACGGAACCAAAGTTGGTAATTTCATTCAACGACTTTGGGATAAAGGTTTTCTGAGAATTACCGCTAAAACAGAGAGGAAAAATGGATAGAAAACAAAAAGCAGTAGAGCGTATGGAGAACAAAGTTATTGCAAGAAATGTCAAGGACTTCAAACAGATATTTGGTGGGATGTATGAATATGGTTACGCTGATGGTTTTAACGATGGCAAACGTGCAGTTTCAACAGATTTGTCGTCGAAGAAGAAGCGGAGGGAGAAATGATTGTGCAAGAAAAGAGTGATGAGCAATTAAGTCTAGCTTCAAGTTGTATTATAAATTCTTTAGAAGAATTCAATATCGCTGAAAAATATAAAATCATAAGCAGTTTGTACCATAGCTTAGTTGATACAATTAAAGAAGATGGAATAATTATCGAGAAAGAAATTGCAGAAACAACAGATTCACCGTCGGAGAAAAAGAGGAAAGGGAAATGAGTGAACTAGAAAACTTTGCTGGATTTTTAAAGAATAGATTTGTCAAAGTATATGGAAAAATTGATGGGTTAGATTTAGATGAGGACATTAGAAATAAAATAGATAAATGTTTAGAAAATTACAAACATACAGTTTCAATAGAGAGGAAATCAAGATGAGAAATAGTTATCTTAATTTAATGAAACATACGTCTGAAAGGATTTGGATAGAACAGAACCCAAAGATACATCTTTTAAATTATTTGTTTTATAGATATTTTACTAAAAGCTACTACAATTTCTTGCTATATCATTTTAATGCAGAACATGCAGTTTCAACAGATTCGTCGTCGGAGAAGGAGAAGAAACAATGAACCAAGAAAAACTAAGCAGAATAATAATTGATTGGAAAACGGAGGAAATCAATCCAGAACAAGCAATGCAAAGAGTTCACAGATTGAATAATTTAGAAAGTACAGCTCCGACAGAGAGGAAAAAGAAATGATGCCAACGACAAGAGAGGAGCTAGATAATTATTACCAAATTGAATTCTCAGTAGTTGGAACAGAAGGAGCCGAAGAAAATGAATTTAAGGTTTATAAAAAAGAGGAACTACTCGAAAGATTAGATGAACTCTTGCCAGAGAAGTTTGGATTTTCCATAGTGTTCGGATTAGATCCGAAGGGGGAATGGATATGAGAACTATAATCGGTGCGGTACTTATAGAAGAAGAAAAAGCTCTGATGTTGATTAATGATAAGGGCGGCTATATCCACGTAGACCTACCGAACAAAGCTAGTTTTAACTCCCTTCGGTTTTAAGTCCGCTTCTCTTTAGGTGGCGGATACAAAACCACAAAGTATATAAAGGAGTAAACTCTAAGTAAACTATGGTTAAACAGAATAGAACAACAATGATTAAAGTTAAGGTCTCGACAAGAGAGATTTTGAAGAAATGTAAGATAACGTCAAGAGAAACCTATGATGAGATAATCAATAGAATAATTAAACCAGAACATTTGAGGAAAAAATGATAACATATAAATTCAGAATGTATCCAAACAAACAACAAGCAGAAAAGTTAGAGTTTGCTCTAGATATTAAAATGAAAATTCCAGAAACACAGACTCTCAAGATGGAGGGAAAGATGGAAAAAAAATGTAAAGTTTGCAAGAAGAAATTAGGATGTATGAACAAAAGCGGATATTGTGAGAGTTGTTATAAAAAGAGTCCCAAATACCGAGAGCAGATGAGAAAAATTAATTTAGAGAGGTACTACGCTCCTGGAGGGAAGGAAGAAAAAAAAGATTATGCTGAAAAACATAAAAAAAAGATTGCTAATTATCAAAAAAAATATCTGAAAAAAAATATCAAGAAGGTGAGAATCCAAAAAAGAGAATGGGCCAGAAAAGATAGGGAAGCAAAGCGGAGGGAGAAATGAATTACTTGAGGAGATTTTTTAAAAAGAATAACTCAGAAGAATCGTTAAAAGTTCTTTTGGGATCCTGGTATGATCGTCTTTCTACAGTATCTAAAATAAGAAAAGCGGACTTCGTAGGGTTTTTTGAAGACAAATTTTTACCCGAGTATGAAAGTCTCAAGGCAAGCTTATTGAACCCTCCAATTAAAAAAATCATAGATGAACAAGTCAGGAACAAGGTGCAAGAAATAATAAAGAAAGAATTAAACTTGAATAAAACAAAACTTTCCTAAAGAGACGGCAATGCAAGTTGGTGCGATTAACAATGTCGAATAAAGAACTAGAAGAAGCTCAAGGCGATGTAGTTGATTCTCAGAGCATCTTTTTACCTAACTCTCACTTCACACCATCTTTCTGATCTATTCGCCCCACAGCTCTCCCATCTCCTTCCTCCAGGCACCTCTTTCTCAATGTCGGGGTTTTGGGCGTATCATATAAGGAAAATCGAAGATTTTCCCAAATCGGCGCCCTGGAGGCGCCTCTCCCGCGCGCAAATATCTGAAGAAGGGTTAGGATCCTTGTGATTTGGATGGATGCGGTCCGTAGCCGAAAAGTGAGAGTTAGAAGAATTTGGGAAAACACACGGCGGAGCGGTAGCGGAGTTTTCTTTGGAAGATTGGCGGGTTTTTTGCCGGGGAAGAGATTAACGGAAGGTTTAAAAAGGTGGGTGGGTAAGTTACACAATGATAAACGGAGAAGGAAGAGAATTGCTATGCAAACGCTGCAAAAAATTATGGAAATATACGGGGGGAAAGGGGAACGCCCCATGGTCCGAAGTTGTTAAATGCCCCAGATGTAACACAAGCGTTACAATGCCGAAACCCAAGAAAAAAAAGGAAACACTCGGGGGATATATCTGATGAAACCAAATACGCGTCTGTTCCTGACTGAGAGAGAACATTATTCAGCACATAAACCGTGTTTAGAACCGAAACATAATCCTCTCTCTCTCTATCTATATCTATATCTCTCTCTCTCTCTCTCTCTCTCTCCCCCCAAACTATCCCCCTATCTGGGTAGATATCCAGACAAATCAATTAATCAGTCAAAAAACAATCTCCATGCGTTCCATCGGAACCATCGGAAACGTACCCAGACAGTTGGGGGGAGAGTTTACCCAGACAGTTGGGGGGAGAGTTTACCCAGACAGTTGGGGGGAGAGTTTACCCAGACAGTTGGGGGGAGAGTTTATGTCAAAATTTGATGCATATTTAGATGAAGAAACCGAAGCTATTGCGAGGGAAATAATTGAAAAAGAGAGAGGACTTTATTCCAAAATTGTTAGGCAAGCTTTGAAAATATGGAAAGCTGAGAACATCTCGGGTGAGGAATTGAGCGAAAGAATAATTGAAGAGGAGTCAAGATTACAACAAAGAACAGATTTTTTAAAACAACTCAAGGGAAAGAAAAAAACTTTAGACGAAATAAAAGAGCGCGGGGAAGAAACAGAAAAGGCTGAGCTTGAAAAAATAAAGAAGGAATTTAAAGCTGACTATGAGTACGTCTCAAAACATCTCAAAAAATTTTATAAGTTTAACAAAAAAATTGCTAACTCGTTAGCCCAAGATTTTATTCGCGGGAAGAATTCTTCTCCGAACCCGAGGCAATATGATCTGCAATTTTTTCTTAGCCGGAAAGCAATAACTCGACCAGAAATACAAAAAGCAATATTGCAGGCTCAGATAGAGGAAGAAAGACCAAGAGATTCAGAACTGAATTCTAAGCAGGAGCGAGAAGAGACATGAGCTCTTCGCGCTCCGCTCACACACAAATATCAGGAGGGCGTAGCCCTCTGAGTATTTATGTTTTGCTGTAAAGACAGGAAGAGAAAAATAAAATGACAAGATTAAAAAGACCATGTAAAAATCCAAAAAACAATCCGTCTTGCGAGGGGTTGTTCACGCCGACATTTCGGGAGAAACTTTGTCGTAGTTGCTTCAAGTTTTCTCAGAGAGCGCCAACAAAAAAAATAGAAAAAAATTGTCCGGGGAAGGAGGGTATCGGGGACCCGAGATAGGCATAAACTCGCCTTTAGCCCCCTGCCTCCATGATCAAATGAAATTAATAGAAGCCGTAGAAAAAGTTTTGCAAGAAGATAAAAAGACTAGAGAGAGCGCTTACAACTGGCTTTTTTTAACAAAGGTTCTGAGGATGATGGGCTTCAAGATCTTCATAGAATTTAATAGGGTGATGCCCTCTCCAGAGACACTCTTCAGAGAGCGCAGAGAAATAATGAACAGAAAAAACAAATACGAAAAAGATTTTATGCCTGAAGATAACGTGACTTATGAAAGTAAACCAATTAAGAAAACTTAGAGCAGAGAAATAATTATCAAAATTCAAAAAGGAGGTGAAAATAAATGACAATGAAAAAAAAGAAAGTTAAGAAAAAGACAAGGAATGTTGAGCCAGAAACTGAAGAAGAAGTTGAAGAAGGCGAAGAGCCCGAAGAAGAGGAAGAAGAGGAAGAAGAGGAAGAAGAATCAGAAGAAGAAACTCCGGAAAAGAAACTTCCTCTATTGCCAGAATCAGAAAAAAAGATAATCAATCAACCAGGCAGGTCTGAAATCGAAGATATGATTGAAGGCCATCTGGTCAGAGCAACTGAACTGTTGAAAGTATTAAGGAGTACTCCATAAAATGCTTGGCTTCGATAAATGGTTTGTTATTTTTTTATTTTTGAGTTTGGCAGTTTGGTATGGAACAAAAAACTGGATAATCGCAGGTCAGATAATGATAGCGTTCGTAGTTGTTAAAGGGATATGGAGGTTTTTCACATGATGAGTAAAGAAAAAAAAGAAATGATGCAGATAGTCTGGATGGCTCTTTTGTTGGTAGTCATCATAATCCTAGTCTGGACAACATTGACTCTCATAAAAAATAAAGAGATAATTCAAAAAGACCCTCTAAGATATGGGATGGAAGTTCATGGTTTTATTTCATGTCAATGTTTTGATGAGCAAGGAGTTGAATGGTACTCTAAGGGGGAAGGATTTATCAATCAGCAGCAAGCTGGGTATGGGGGTGAATGGTTTGGGCCAGGATGAAATCATCAAATGTCTAGAGAAACATAATAAACCAATTTCCAGAAAAGAAATTGCAAAACAAACAGACTACGACGTAGTAAAAGTTTCACATTTGATTAAGAAACTTCTAAACAAAGAAGAGATTAAATGTATTGAACTTGATAGAATTCAGGCTGGGAAGATGTTGGGCCTTGGAAGATCATTCAGGAGGACGAGGTTTTATTATGTCTAAGAAAAAATATTTAGGTAAGGAGCTATTAATGAAGTTTTGGAATATTGAGATTTATTGGTTGTACAAGACAAGACCAAACTTTAGTATGTTGCGTCTAAGACATATAAGAAGTAAGATTTAAATAGTTTACCGACGTGGAGATATTAGAGGCTATTGCGTAAAAAATGGGAAGAATGAAAAGAAGTGGAGTTTCAATAACAATACGAAGAGAAATTTTTCATAGGGATAACCACCGGTGTATGAAATGTGGGCGTTCAAAACAATTAGAAGTTCACCATATACTTCCAGTATACCAAAAAGGATTAAATCATCCAGACAATTTAATAACCCTCTGTAGAAAATGTCATGAAGAGGCACCAGACGAACCATTTAAGTTTTTTAATTGGTGTTCAAAGCATTTACCCCCAGAATTAGAGAGAAGTAAACAACTAACAAAAACATTTATATTTCTTATAATGAGGAATCCAGAATTTAAAGATATTGAAGAAAGTAAAATGATTTCTAAAATTTCTGAAAAGGTGGATGAAGTTTATAAAGATTTTTGGAACTGTTTTGTATCTAATGATGTAAACCAATTTACTCATTTTCTCGAGGAACATTATTCACAATGCCAACAAAACTAATTAGTTTCCTCACATTTGAAGAGGTGAGAAAAATAATGAAAGCAGCAAAAACGAAACAGTTGAAATTAGCAATTGCTTTAGGTGCTGGAAGCGGTTTAAGAATTTCTGAGATAGTTGGGCAAAAGAAAAGATATTCTAAATGTTGTTCGGCGGAATTAATAACTAAAATATTTATCAATAAGGTGACGGGGCTTAAAAGAAAAAGAACTGTGTGCACTCAGTGCAATAATAAAATAGATTATAAGAGAGATACATCCTTATCGAAGAAAGAAAATGACTGGACTATCCCGCCGCTTAGACGAGACAAGATTAATTTAGAAGCTCATCAGATTAAAGTTGAACAAGGCAAAGGAAAGAAAGATAGGATTACCGTGACGAGCAGATGGCTTAACGACACTAACATAAAGTTCCTACCCTTAAAAATTCCTCAGCGAACTCTTCAATATAATTTTACTCAACTTTGTAAGAAAGTTTTAGGCAAGCCATGCAACATTCATATGCTCCGTCATGCTTTCGGTAATTATATGGTGAATGAAAAGAACGTTCCCATCACCATGGTGCAACAGTTGATGGGACATTCAAGAATCGATACCACAAGCGTTTATACAAAAGCAAATCCAAAGCAGGCTATTGAGAAGGCCTGGGAAGCGTTTTGAGAATAACTGGAAAGTGAGAGTTAGGTTTCGAGGCAGATCAGTCAATTAATCAGACTTCCAAACTATCCATAGAAACTGCAAGATACAAGTCAAATCTCCCTTGTTAAAAATAGATAATCCCGCGTGGAAGACTGACAATACGCAATATCCCTTTGTCTTTTCTTCCCCCAAAGGTAGAGTCCTATTAATATAATAATTAAACGCTTAACCGATTAACCTATTTTGGTGAGTTAATATTTTTTTCAATTTTTTATTTTTCTGTAACTGTCTATAAAATCCTGCAAAGATATTCCCCGCACTTTTTACATCGACCCTCAATCTTTTTTTTGGATCGTTTCCTATTACATATAGTGCGGACTGCGATCATGTCTTGCTCCATGCAACAATTTATGCAATAAGTCTTCATTGTTCATCATCCAGTGGTTTGTTTTAAGGACATCATAGTTATTATTAACGCCACGCGACGACCGACTCCTATTCGTTTTCCATAAGGAGATGTCTCATCCCGTCGGAAATAGTGTTATGCGGTACAAAAATTCCTGTAAGCTGTTCCATTCTCTTTCCAATTTCTGCTAGGGTGAGACCTTGCTCACGATTGAGTAAAAACCAACAAGCATCTCTTTGCAACATGAACTTGCTCCTCCGCTTAGTCTCGCGTTTTGTTAGTGCATCCTGCTTCAACTTACGATACGCTTTCTCGTCGATAGGATACATATCATAAAACCTTCCGTGAAAGTTATATTTGTATGCGTTGTAATTTAATTCTTTCTTTCCTTTAATCCAAAGTTGCTTTTTGTTTCTTCTGCTGAAGAAATTAAAGTAACCTCTTTGAAACATTCCCTCTTCATCTGTTGCACAATAGACATCAATCAAACAGATGCTTCTCGACATTGCTATTCCCTTCGGTAGATCAAAGAACTCTGGCAAGACTAGAAGATTTAAAATATTATATTGTCCACACTCTCGATAATAATCTAAGACTTCTTGAGTCATTGCAGTCATAACTTTCCTTCCTTCTAAATCTGCACCAGCCTCGTCAAAGATCAAACAAGGATAAGAATAATGTTGGCCCAATTTATTTCCAATCTCTATTAACTTTCTACCGTCGAGAACGAAGTTAGTTTCGACGCTAAAAGGAACTTTCTTATTGTAGAGTTCCTTTATCATGTAAGACCAATAAGCTCCGATCTGCATCGCAAGAACCGATTTACCAATTCGCACCTCGCCACCACCAGTTATTAAAAGAGTGAAGTCCCAATCGTTCTGAATATTTTTAAGCAGAATATCTATCTGACCTTTTAATAAATCGTCCATATAAAAGCCATCTTGTCTCTGTCCTTTATATGAACCTTTAGGAAACCACTTCTGACATACCCTCAATTTTCACCTCTGGGTTATTGCCATCCTCGGATCATCTTTGCTAGGCAATAACATATTTCTCTTTTGCATGATCCTTCTTAATTTAATTTCCAAGGCATCAAGCAAAAACATAATTGTTCTTTTGTGTTTGATTTTCAATGAATGATTATTAATCAGAAAATAAATATTTCTAAAATTTGCTTCACCTTTTTCTATTGTGTTATCAGTTAATTTTACTAAATCTATTTTAACTTTTGTGTCTCCTTCTATATCCGACACTTCCCCTTCTGTCATTCTTATAGCCGCCTCCCTGTAAACTCCCCTAAGATTAGTTGCCCAAGTTTCTACGTTACCGGTACTAGCAGACTGCTGACATAGATAAAGAAGTTTATCAATCCTTTTCAAATAGGCAAGCGCCATATTGAAGACGCTCTCTGCTTGATATTTTTCTGGCATAGTCTGGAAGATTTGCTTGTGCTTAAAAACATTTCCGATTCACGCGTTAGGTAATGTATTTAATTAAATGGTTCTTTTGTTTTAAATGGTAACTTTAGCAGAAGCAAATCTTGCTTTAGCAGAAGCAATTACTCAAACCTCTGCCGCCCGTTCTCAACTGGGAAAAACAAAAGTAGCAATAAGAGAACGTGAGATGGAGATCCGAGAAACAGAGACAGGAATCTCTTCTGCTAAAACAAGATTTAGAGCCATACTTCCTTTTGGCGCAACACTCAAACAACAACTTTCTGTATCTAAACAGTTGGGTGTAGGCGGAGTTGCAGAAAGTTTAAGACGTTCTAGGAGATTTAAAATTAAAGGATTGAAACAAGTTGGAGCTGCACGTCAAGAGCTTGTGCCAATTAAAAAGCAATTAGTAGAAGTGAAAGGACAAGTTTCTACATCTGAATCTCAACTTGCTGTCGCTGAATCTCAGATAAAAAAAAGACAGAGACTATTAGCAGATATTAGACTTGCTCGAAAACTTGCATCCAGAGGTTCATTTCCTTTTTTCGAAAGTAAAAGAGTTAGAAAATTTTTTGTTGAAGAATTATCGAGGATAAAATCTAGAAAAGCCAGAACAAGACAATTAAAAGAACTCAAAAAGCAAGGACTTACTCCTGTTTTTGTCGGAGGTAAGCTTGCAGGTTTTGAATCTGAAAAGCTAATGCAGAGTTTTGCTTTAGAAAATTTAGGATTAGTTCAGCCGTCGGCAGTTGCACCATTGGAGAAAGTAGGATTGATAACCGTGGAGAGAGTTCCTTCTGCTCCGACGTTTCAGGCGTTAACTGTTCAGGATTCGTTTCCTCCTGGAGTTAGCGAAGCGAGGGCGAGAGATCCCGGAAGATTAGAGAGGTTTGGAGAAAGGCTATTCTTAGAAATGAGAATAACAGAACCACCGAGATTCTTCGGCTCCCCAAGAATAAAAGAAGTTTCTCCAGTTTTAGCTTTGGGAGCGATTGCTGGACAAGAGATTGCAAAAGGATTAGAAGATCCAATATTTGGTAGATTGGGAAGAAGACCCTCAGGAATTTTCAATATAGTTATTCCGAAAATAACTGCACCAGAACAAAGAGCTAGAGAACTTGTCACAGGTTTTGGAGGGAGAGTGACAGCACTTGCAATTCCTAAAACTCCAGAGGCCGTAGCTATAACTGCCGCAGTTCCTTTCGTTATCGGATCATTACCTACAGTTGTTGGCAGAATTGGTCTGGCTAGTTTAGGAGCTTTTGAAACGAGAGAGGCATTTAAACCAGGCTTGACGATAGAGGAAAGAACTGTCGCAGGACTCAGTGCTGGATTAGCTTTTACTGGTGCTGGTGCATTACCAACAAAATTCCAAATAGGAATAAGACAATTAAAATCACAAGCAAGAACATTGGGCGAGAAAGGAGTTTTAACTCCCGAAGCAGAACAAGCAGTAATAGGCGTAATAAAAGAATTAAAGTTTTTCAGACGGCAACCAGATGTCCCAATAACAAAACCAGTTGTTGAGATTATTCCAAGAAAATTAACACAATTAGAAAAAGAGGCTTTTGCGAAAGTTTTACTTGCTGAAGATATAAGAATATTCGGAGGGCAAGCAGAGGCACTTAGAGGGATTCGGGGGACAAAGGATATTGATATTGGTGCTAAAGAAAGTCAAAGAGTTCTTGCTGAATTGGCTGGACAATTAGGTGAAGTCTCTTCTGGAAAGGTAATGCTAAAAAGAAAATCTATAGGACTTGGAGGGGAAAAAGCATTCGATATAAAACCATTTGAAATATTAAAAGGATTTCCATTATCAGAGAAGCCAGTAAAGACAGCAGAGGGTATTGAAATAACAAAATTAAGTGAGCAGCTTTCAAGATCATTAGCAGGAACATTAGAGTTAAGAAAAGGGGGAAAAGATATTGGTTCAGTTGTTTTAGATACAAGAGCATTTTTATCACAGGCATCTACGCGATTACAGGAAACCAGATTCCCGTTCCTAAAACCATTTAGACAGCGAGCATTAGCGAGAGCAGAAAGAGCAGAACAAGCATTTGAACAATTTACTCTTCCAGAGGTAGAATTACAAGTCGCTAGGTTTGCAAGAACCAAGAGAGGGAAAGGGGTTAAGATCGTAGATTTGCCTCAAGAGTTTCGTGCAACAACAAGACCCCCAGGCTTTGCAGAAATAGCAGAAGAATTTGGCAAGTTATTTCCTGCTGGAAAGAGAGCGCAAATTGGAGGTATCGGAGAATTACCCACAAGAGTTCAACAACCAAAAATAAAATTTGAAGGATTCAGAAGAACAAAAAGATTTAAACCTTCAGAATTAGAAGTAAGTTTTATCAGACCTAGAAGAATTAGACCTTCTGTGTTCAGACCGCTTCCTGCTTTAGTCCCAAGTGGTTTTGAGCCGAGTATGCTCAAACCTCCTAAGAGGCTAACTCCAGGTTTTGAACCAAGTATATTAAAACCTGGAAGACCAAAAAAAGTTCGACCAGGTCTCATTATAAAACCAGTTCCTAGTGAGTTTGGCCATCCACCACCACCAGGATTTCCAGGAGCTTCAAGCATCCCAGGAGTTCCAACTGTTCCAGGTTTTGGCTTTCCTGTAGAGGATATATTCGGAAGACCACGAAGAAGAAAGGATTCCGAGAGAAAGATTAAAAAGAAAAAACCAAGAGAAAGAAAAATACCAAAGTTCCCAATCAGTGTTTCATTCACTGCCTCGGCTTTAGGATTAAAAGGCAAATTTCCAAAACAGTTCACTTTGGCTGGTAAAAAATTAGGATTTCTACCTCAACAAATTAGAGTTATTCCTTCAAGAAAATCTCGAAGAAGATAATTATTTTTTCTTTGTTATAAGAAAGCCAAAAACTAAAAATATAATTAAGGAAAGTATTTTTGATACTCTTCCTTCAAGTGTGTAATCCCCATAAGTATTAATCAATCCAGAAATAGATAAACCAAAAAGGAGGTAATACCACCAGGGAGTTTTCTTTTCCATCGTCTACTCCTTATTGGCTTTCTGTAAATCCGAGATAGCTTCTCTAAAGATGCCATTCGGACTGTAGTTCTTTTTTCTAAGCCAGTCAGACTGAGACTTTGTTATTCTCAAAGTAATAATTTCACTTTTCTTCTCTGATTTTCTTCTCTGTATTTTTTCTAAATCCATTTTATTTTTTTCTCCATATTTAATTACTTAGATAAGAATACAATAGTATTTAAATGTATCTGTATGTATCTGTATGTAGTCTATAAGTAAGAGTAAATTTAAATGAATATTTGTTTTGGAGACTGACTTCATTAATTATCGGGCAAAATCATTATAATGGAAATGTTTTTAATCTCCTTGGGGTACTTTCTTAAATGCCACAAGTACCACAACCATCTTCTGACCAAGCAGACTATGAGGTTTTGATGGGGGGACAACAGCAACAACAGATTGATCCAACAAGTGCGCTCTATGCTGATACAATTAGAGAGGAAAAAATAACAAACATCCTTTCGCAAATTAATCCGGATAATCTTCTTGCAGACATTGAATATCGGATAAGAGGTTATAAGAAAAATAATCTTACACAAGAATGGGAAAAGATAAATTCAAAAGCTGATGAGATTAGCGGACAATTGGTTTCCAGCTTTATGTCCTTTCTTGGTTCTCACCTAAATCAAAATACCTCTATGAGCAATTTCTCTTCAGGTGAGATAAACACAATCATGGGTCATATTATTGAATATATCGCTGACGATCTTACAGTTAACGACCATAAATACAGCCTGGTAGAGGACTATCAAGAGATGTCAAGGATTGGAAACATAATATCTATGTCTGTCTTTTCAGTTTTGAAGAGAGCACAGAATGGAATGGAAGCACGAAGAATATTTGCAGCATTGAAGATTCACGAACAATTAACTCAATCACCACAGCAAAAGGGGTTGGTCGATGCCTTAAAATTTTGGAAATAAGATGATGATAAAAGAAACAAAAAAACCAACAATAGATTTCAAAACAGGAGCTTTTTTAGTCTTCTTGAGTTTAATAACTGGGATTTGTACTGTCACGGGAATATATATTGCTGATGGAATATTGGCAAATCGTGGCGGTTTAGCATTCACAATTGCTATAGGAATTTCCCCATTGGTTGTGTTTCATGCTTTTTTATCATCTATATTAAATAACTATTGGAAGTAAAAGATGATAAAACAAAACGTAAAATGATAGAATATAAAATAATCTCATTGCCTAAGACACAAGAAAAAATAGAAGCAGAACTAAACAATCTAGCTGAACATAGATGGAGATTAGTTTGTTCTTGTGGAAAGCACAACAGGCATGTGATACTGAAAAGAAAAGCAAGGGTGGAAGAAGGAGAGGACTATGAGTAAGAGAGGGATAGAAACAAATTAAAATGGCAGTTTGGGATAAGGTGCTTGGATCTTTAAGCTCAGGGACTGGAACAAGTCTTTGGACATTTGTATTCGTAATAGTCGGAGTTGGTGTTGGTCTTTTACTTCTTGGGGTGGCCGGATGGTGGTGGTTTTTCAAGAAGAGATGGAATCTTAGAGCAGAGATAAAACTAACCAGAAGTGGCGGAAAGTTAACAAACGCCGAATGGGGCAAGGCTATGTTCAATGCGAAAAGAGGAGTGTGTTTTGTCAAACGTCCAGGGATGATGCAAAGAGCAGTCCCAGTTAGAATATTTGACATAAGAGAATACATCCAAGGAGATAGTATAATAACTTTTATCCAAGTTGGCCCGGATGATCTAAGACCAGTATTGAATAGGAGTTGGGAAGAATATGAAAATGATGAACCAATGAAAGATAGTAAGGGAAATCCAATCAAAGACAAAGAAGGAAATCTAGTTTATGAGAAGGCTAGTATAATGAATATAAAAGTTGACACTGGTATGAACAAAGCTTGGAGGGCTGCATGGTCTCAGGCTGCTAAACAGGCGTATAGCCTAAGGTCTTTCTTCTCCCAATTCCAGACGCCGATAGCAATAGCAATAGTTATCATAGCAGTATTTGTTGGATTTGCCATGCTCTGGACTAGACTCGGAAGTATGTGCGGATAAATGGTTGAGATAGTTTACACCCGCTGGAATCTAGCCAATAGTTTTGACGACTGTATTGAATTAAATAAAGCGTTAAAAACAAATAAGAATTTACATGACGCAATCCTGAATCACGAGCTAGGACATAAGAAAAAAAATACATTCAAGCAGGATTTATTTCATGATTTGGCGCCAATAAATAAAATAAATCAAAAGGAGTTAGTATTGTTTATGTTAAAACATCCAAGAACTTTTACACAACTCCTGCCTTTCTTCTGGAGTTCAAAAAGAAAACAAATAGTCTACGATTTAAATATGATTATAATCTACGGTTTTGTATTAGGCACTACCGCTTTAATGTTATCTGTGATTTAGGTAATGTATTTAATCAAATCTTTATTATCAAATAGTATGAGCAAAAAGATATTATTCGCTCTATTCATACTAATAGCTTTGCCGTTGGTAAGCTCACTAGGTAACATTGTCAAGCAGAATGAACAGTATGATATAAGAGTAACGCCCGCGGCTAATGGAAGTATTAATGACGTTACGGCGAACATAACTATAAACGATCCTGATGGAATAGTTTTAGTTGCCTTTCAGGAGATGCAGAAGAATTTAGGATCACAAGATTTTAATTACACTCTCCCCGGAGGCAACACATCTAAGATTGGATTATATGATTGTACTGTTTATGCTTTTTCCACAATTGCAAACAATAAAGTTTTCTCTTGCAGTTTTGAAGTCAACCCTTCCGGGAAAGAATATATCGCAGAGATTTCAGGCCCGTTGATATTCGGAGCTATTTTAACTTTAATGTTTCTATCTTTATTTTTATTAATTGTGGGGTGGAAAATAGATCTTTTTCCTATGAAAGTATTTTTAATTATCTTGGCAGGAGTTGTTGCAATAGTAAATCTAGGATTTGTTGCTGGTAGCTTCCAAGAGTTCTTCTCTACTGACTCTGCTTTGTCTGGAGCTTTTGGCACATTGTATATTACTTTTATCATGCTTCTAACTGCTTCTTCCATATTCTTATTAATCTGGATAATCCTTGCAGGAGCCAAATTATACAAAATCAAAAGGGGGTTCTTTGTACAAGATTAGAATGGCATTCAGAAGAGCATCCAAAAGAGGAGTTTCGATGATAGTTGATGAAAACTTCTTTAATGCTTTTGAGAAAGGAAGACAAAGAGAACAGATAAAATTAAGACAAAAAATAGGTGGAACGTTTAATCTCTCGCAAAAGAATTTCACGGCGATGTTGGCCGTGAAGAACTTTAAATTTCAAATTCCTAAACGACGGCCTTTAGTTATAAAAAGAATGAGGAGGAAAATGAGATGATAAAAATTCCAAAGTTAAAAAACAAGAAAGGCGATATAACAGACATGCTAATTTTTATAGTTGTTGTTTTTGTCCTGGGACTCGGGTTATTTATCTTTGCTTATATCGTCCCACAAATATCTTCAGGATTGAATGATGCTGGAATGAACAGCAGCACAGAAGGAGCGAATGCAATAACCAGTTTATCAAACTTCGGAACAGTTACAATCCAACGAGGATTTTTCTTATTGTTTGCGGGATTAATAATAAGCACAATGGTAACTTCTTTCTTTGCCAGGACTCATCCTATTTTCTTATTCTTGTATATACTGATTCTTGGGATAACAGTTTTCTTGGGAATTTATTTAGGTAACGCATACCAGCAGATGACAGAGCTCCCAATCTTCGCAGATACTCTTGCTTCTCAAGGCCTGATTAATATTGTGATGAGTAATATTATAACGATTGTGATTGCTGTTGGGGCGTTGAGCATGATAATTGTTTTCTCTAAATTTACAACTGGGGGAGGGCAGAGAGTATGAACAAATCAGATAACCTAACAAATCAAAGGCTCATAAATCAAGTCTCAGCGACGAAGATAGCATGGGTGATACTTGGGGTTATGATTTTCAGCATGTTTTTACAAGGAGTTGAAGCGTTGGCTTGGAGCAATACAACATTTAATAATAGTTTGGGTGAAGAGAATTTAACTTTTGTGGGAGATGGAAATATGACAAGATGGTTGGCTGTGCCTGAAAGTGTTAGCGCTTTAACAAACGCGTTTTTGAATTTGAGTGGGTATATTAAAGCTTGGGACTTGGATTCCTGTTCTTATGATAGCGTAAACTTAAGCACTCAAGATCAAAGCCCTACAGGCATGTTCTTTAAACCCGATGGAGCAAAATTATATGAAGTTGGGAACTCCGCTAATAAGATTCATCAATACAGCTGTTCAGATGCTTGGAACTTGAGCTCCTGTTCTTATGATAATGTAAACTTAAGCACTCAAGATCCTATCCCTACAGGCATGTTCTTTAAACCCGATGGAGCAAAATTATATGAAGTTGGGAACTCCGCTGATGAGATTCATCAATACAGCTGTTCAGATGCTTGGAACTTGAGCTCCTGTTCTTATGATAATGTAAACTTAAGCACTCAAGATGCTAACTCTGGAGGCATATTCTTTAAACCTGATGGAGCAAAATTATATGAAGTTGGGAACTCCGCTAATAAGATTTATCAATACAGCTGTTCAGATGCTTGGAACTTGAGCTCCTGTTCTTATGATAATGTAAACTTAAGCACTCAAGATATTGGTCCTTTGGGCATATTCTTTAAACCTGATGGAGCAAAATTATATGAAGTTGGGAACTCCGCTAATAAGATTCATCAATACAGCTGTTCAGATGCTTGGAACTTGAGCTCCTGTTCTTATGATAGCGTAGACTTAAGCACTCAAGGTCCTAGCCCTCAAGAAATGTTCTTTAAACCTGATGGAACAAAATTATATGAAGTTGATATTTTCATTGATATGATTTTTCAATACAGCTGTGGAAGTTTCACAAATAATTCTTATTTAGAGATAGGAGATCCCGACGGAACTCACGAATGGAACTTCACAGGAGAATTTGACCAAACAAACAACAAAACATTAAATCTAGCTTCAGCAATAAATTCTTATCTTTCTGGCTGTCCTATCGTCGGAGGAAATTGTCTAGTGCCTTTCTTATTCCATTCAGATACCGCAGGAATCCTACAATATTTAGATATGCTTTTTAACAACGACGGATTCGCAGAAAATTCCCAAACCTACAACTCAAATGTTTCAGAGACAGATGAACAAATCTTCTCTATTAATGTAACTTACGATTCTTCTCATTATGATTTCATCTCCGCAGACCTTATCTATAATGGAACGACAAGAACAGGAACTCGAGTAGGAACTGGAAATAATGTTATCTTCAACGTGACTTTTGACATTCCGTTGATACAAACATTATCAGAATCAGAGATTAGAAATTTAACTTGGGAAATTTCATTAGTAGAAGGAGCAACTACAACCACGTTTAACTCAACAACTCAAAGTCAAAATGTTTCAAGAATACACTTAGAAGAATGTGATGGTTCTTATACAGTCCAAGCCTTAAACTTTACAGCGTTTGACGAAGGGGATTCTTCCAGGATAAATCCATTTTATTTTGCTGGTGATTTTAATTTTTGGTTAGGTTCTGGAACAGTGAAGAGAGACAATTCTTTCTCCGATACAAGCACGGCAGAGATGAATTTATGTATCTCACCAGAGGATAGAAACTTCACAGTAGATGCGAACACAGAATATAATGATGAGGTTAATAGCACAACTTACAACACAAGAAACTATTTCTTTCAGCAGGATATAATAAATAATCAGAGCCAGGACATTTCATTATTCTTATTAAATGTAGATGATTCAACTTCTTTCATATTGAAAGTACAGGATACAAACCTTCTCCCTGTAGTAGACGCCTTGATAATCATCCAGAGATTTGATCCAGGAACTGGAAACTTTACAACTGTCTCGATAGCAAAAACAGATGATAACGGGCAGACAGTTGGATTCTTCAAGACGGAAACAGTTGATTACAGATTTATAATAAAAAAGAATGGCGTTATTTTATTACAGACAAGCCAACAGAAAGTAGTGCCAGAGACAGCACCATTTACTTTGACGTTCACAGTCGGAGCAGATGCTGGAGCACCCTGGGAAAGATTTGAAGATTTGGGAAACTTAACAAAGACATTAATATTTGATGACTCTACAGGTAATGCCACGTTTGCTTATTCAGATGTTTCTGGAGAATTTACTTTGGGTAGATTAGTCTTAAAGAGGAATAATCTATCCGGTTTTAGTGAAACTATTTGTGATGTTAATTCTACATCATCTGCAGCCACATTGGTTTGTGGAACTGGAAAAGTAGTAGGAACCTATACGGCTTCCGCTTTCATAACTCGTGGCTCAGATGTTTTCTTAGTAGAACAGATAGTCTTCAAAGTGGAAACTTTCTCAAGTGTTGCTGGAATGCTGGGTGTTTTCCTTGCATGGTTTATAATCCTCATAAGTGCATTTGCATTTAAGTTTAATGAAATCGCAGGAATTGTTTTGATGAATCTGGCTGTTATAATGGTAAATATAATTGGGCTCGTGAACTTCGGGTTCTTATTTATTTTTGGTATGATGGGAGTATCAATAATAATAATTGTATTATTAAAAAAATGATGAACAAAAAAGGAAGTTGGCTAACGAGAGATTTTGTAGTCGCAGGGATTTTCTTAATGGGAGTTATAGCAATCATGATATTAATGGTGCAGGGAGTCGCTCAGAATTACGACAATGAGGACTTAGTTGATGAAGGGTTTAGTGCAAATTATGATAAACTATCGAATGTAACTGATAATGTGGCCACCATTCTGGAAACAACTAGAAGTGGATCCGGATTAAGTTTCAGAGGAGCATTTGATGTTACCTTTGGAGCAGCTTTCACAGCGATACAATTAGTATTCTCAACACTTGGTTTAATGCAAAATGTTTTCCTTAATTTTGCATCTGACTTTGGATTCCCGGCAGCAATAACAAGCATCTTATTCATAGTAGGATTTTCTATAATCGCAGTAAGATTAATTTTCGTGTGGTTGAGTTCAATTTCACGGGGGAAATTCTAATGCCAAACAACTTCACACTACCAACAATAAATGACACGCAAGATATATTTTCCATATTTAAATTTATAAATAATACCTCTAGTGGTGGGCTTTTTTTTCCAATTATCCTCCTGACAATATGGGCGATAGCATTCATCGGATCTATTGTTGAAGGAAAAGAAGCAGTGAGAGCATGGATATATGCTAGTTTTGTCTCGTCAATTTTAGGAATACTCCTTGGGGTTATGGGCTTACTCGCAAGGCAATGGATATATCTTTTAATCTTATTCGTAGCATTTGGAGTATTTTGGATCAGGTTGCAGAATGCTCCACCCGCGTGAGGTTAAGGCAATGTATTTAATAATGGAAATGTATAAAATATCATTCTGATTCATTTAATTGTGGCAGGAGAAAAATCCAGTGGAAAAAGAGAACAATGGGATATAAAGATAGGCCCGATAATGAAGAAAGTTTTGATAAGACAGAGGGAAAAAATAAAAGAAGTAACTTATGGCATTGAGAAATCAAGTGACTATACGGCGGCGGAGATAATTGCCAAAAAGGTTCTAGACAATAATTTAATTTAACTTATTCTTCTTCTCTTAACTTCTTTCTTCTTCTTTTTATCTAAAGATGTATATAACATATTATTAATTGTTGAAACAGATGTTTTATCTACTAGATGTAAGGGGGGTGTAATTGAAATGAAATCTATTCAGAAACACATGGAGCAGCTCCTTAAGAAAAAGAAAGGTATTGCCCTTAACGAGGCTTTTGGTGCTGTACTTACTTTAGTTCTTGTTGCGGTCTTAGTCATAGTTGCAATTTTCCTGTTCGTTAACTTAGGAGACACATTTGACGCGGGTTCGGCAGAAAGTAATGCCACTAATGAGATGATCACACAGTTTTCAACTTACCCAACTCTTGTTGGTTTAGTAGGAACTATAATCTTCTTAGGTTTAGTAATTGGAGTTCTTGTTGCTTCGTTCGTCTTTGGCGGAAAAAGAGAAGGAGTTTAGATACTCTAAGTTAGTCTAAGTAAATTTTTATTTTTTTATTTTTAAGTTATAATCAAGAATGTAAATGAGTGTAAGGGGGATAAAGAATAATGTTAAAAAACAAGAAAGGTATTGCGTTGAGTCAGGCATTTGGTGCAGTCTTGACTCTAGTTTTGGTTGCAGTTCTAGTCATCATAAGTATAGTCTTATTTGTTAATCTGGGATCAACATTTACTGATTTAGATACAGCTAGTGCTACAGATGAGGCTGTAGACATGAGTTCTGGTGGACCCAAAACATTAGCTAACGGATCACTATGTAACGTCGCTGGTTTCGCAATCTCAACGATAACTAATAGTACCGGGACACTTATCGCTTCTAACAATTATTCCGTTAGTTCAGTAGGAGTACTAAACAATCTAACTGATGAATTTTCACACGGTTGGTTGGTTAACTCTACGAGTAATTGGGGCGGAGCATCCTGTGTAGCTTCAGATGCTATGATCACACAGTTTGCAACTTACCCAACGCTGATAGGATTGGTTGGAACTATAATCTTTTTAGGACTTGTAATAGGGGTGCTTGTAGCAAGCTTTGCTTTTGGAGGAAGTAAGGGAGTTTAGATACTCTATTTTATTTTTTTATTTTTAAGTTATAATCAAGAATGTGAATGAGTGAAATGGCGATAAAACAAATAAGCTTAAAGGAGTTGCAGGGAGCGATTGCTAGAGAGAGAGAGAAAGCAAAAACTTTTGAAGAACGTAGAGAACTAGAAAGAGAGCTGAGAGAACTTCGAGCAGGTCAAAGCACAAAACTTCTAAAAAGATTAGGTCGTGGATTTGTGATTCTTACTAAGAAGACGGCCGTGGCTGCAGGGAAAGGTGCAAAAACAATTCAGGAATTTGGTGAGAAAAGAGGAGCAGGACAATTTTTTGAAACAGAATTTTCAGGACCTGCAGGAGCAATTAGAAGAGAAAGGATTGTAAGGGCAGCTCCTGGAAAGAGAAAGATTAAAATTGTTAGAGCAAGAATGAAGCCAATGACCAGACAGGTATTTGTTCGTGGACCAGGAGTGGTTACTCAAAAAGTCAAACAAAAAGCCGTAAGGAGAATTGTTAGAGCTAAGCCTAAAAGAAGAAGGAAAATTGTTAGAAGAAGAGCTGCTCAAAATACTGGATTCTTCGAGAGTTTCCGGCCCGTAGGAATTTAAAATGCCAATATTGAAAAGAAGATCAAGATAATTTAATTACGGTCATGGTAATGTATTTAATCTACCTTTTACTTTTTAGCTAATGAAAATATATATTCTGATTATTCTTGCAATAAGTCTATTAATTCCTATTTCAATAGCTGAGATAGAAATTTCTAATCCCGGTAGTGATGTGGATAGAATTCTTAATTTAGATATTCCCGAACCACCAACAAATTTTTCCCTCATTCCCACAGTTAATTCTTCTGATTTCTGGGATGATTTAGACACACCGGCAGATATTCTTGGAAGTTTGATTAATAATAATCTGGGCTGGATAACAACAGATACAAACGCCTCGACAGAATGTAATGACGGAGAATATCTTGATGGAAGTAGCGCTTGTATAAATTTAAATGATACTGTTGATTCAATAACCGCCTCAACAACTTACAATGCCACAAACATAATAACTGTTTTCGGAACTTTAGATTCAGGAGATGTTAATTCAATAAGAACAGCAAAAGATGGAGACACTTATAATGTTAGTGAAGCTGCTGGAGCTGATGCTATCTTGATAACAATTAATTTTACAGGAGTTGAAAGTTTTAATCAGGTGATATTCAGAGAATTATATGAAGATGGTTCAGGTCACACTCTCGATATTTGCTTATGGGATTATAATTTGGTAGATTGGGATTGCTCCCATGGGTCAATAACAGATATGGATAAGTTTGCTTTTACTCAGATAAATGTTTTGGATTCTGCTGCTCATATTTCTGGAGGCGTTGTTAGTTTGAAGTTTGATCATGTTGAATCGGGTAATCCCTCACATGATTTTTTTCTTGATTATGTTGTTTTAATTGATGGATTCTCTGCGATTAGTAGTGAGGAAGTGGATCCTTTTGCGTTTCATTTATCTGGCGATACAATAATGCAGGGCAACGGTAATTGGGGAGGATTTAATTTGACTAATATTGATTGGTTAAATGGATTTAATAATATAAATGGAAGTGGAAATATATCAGCAAACATAGGATTCTTTGAGGGAATATTCCTGCCAGATACAAAAATCCTAACCTTTACTGATACAGCTCAATTCTACGGAGACTCAGGCGGAGCGGACTTTTTCATTTCTGGAGATGATGTAGTTGGGGCGGGTATTGGCATAACTTTAATAATGAGTGGAGGAGATTCATCAGCAGGTA
>SDBT01004294.1_pt1 | contig 24262 bp, 19 predicted proteins | sample 2277101 | NCBI WGS metagenome assembly SDBT01 (sample SAMN10404973, study PRJNA504765) | marine sediment metagenome | isolation source: marine sediment core GS10_PC15, 103 cmbsf | place: Arctic Ocean: Southern Knipovich Ridge | collected 2010 | reverse complement strand
AAGATTATCTGGCAATAGCCCTACTATTAATCAATCATCTTATAAAAAATAATATAGATTCAAGACAATTAAACATAAATCATATTGAAAAGTATCTGGCCAAAAATAAGAAAAAAGGATGGTCAGATAATACATATGCAAAATTTGTAAACTGCACCCGGATTTTTTTAGCTTTCCTCAAGGACCGGGAGTATTTAAAAAATGATATTGCAAAAAAGATTGAACCAGTAAGAAAGATTCAGATCATTGAAAGAATAATGCTCTATGAAGATGAAATTAAGATAATTGAGTGTTATATAAAAAGTAGAAGATCAAAAAGATCCATACTTCTAAGAGACCTAATAATTTTTCTCCTCGGTATCAGTTGCGGACTCAGAAGACAGGAAATTATCAGTTTAGACTGGAAGGATCTGGAGCTGGATGAGATCCACAAACCATTTATAAAGATTATAAGATCAAAGGGCAACAAGAGCAGAATCGTATATCTTAATACTGATCTATATAAACTTATGAAAGATTATAGAAAGACAATTAAAAGATATACTGGGGCTATGATAAGAGGTGATTATGGAAAAAGAATAACAAAATCTTCTCTTCAAAAGATATTAAGAGATATTTATAAAAAATCTGGAGTTTATAAAAAGGGATTAAATATCCATAGCCTAAGACATACTTATGCCGAAAGACTCAGGAAAAATAAAACCGATATTGCAACAATAAGTACCTTGCTTGGCCATTCAAGGTTAGATACTACAATGGCTTATTTTCATGTGAACCGGGAGGATCTACAAAATGCAGTCCTATAATTTATCAATAGCTTTTGCCATTTGAGAATAATTAAAATTAATATATATCTTTGTTGTATCAAGACTTTGATGTCCAAGTAGTCTTTGGACCTTGAATAGATCAGCCCCGGACTGGATTAGGTGAGTAGCAAATCCATGTCTGAAGGAATGTGCGGAGTATCCTTTTTTAGCAAGCCCTGAGGTAGTTAAATGCGTTTTTAAGAGCACTGTAAAGCTATATATACAAAGTCTTCTACCGTAGGGGCCGATAAACAGTGCACTGGTTTTCAGTGGCAGCCTGAGATTAAGATAAGATTCAATTAATGGTTGCAGGTTTCTATGTACCGGGATTATGCGGTCCCTGTCTCCCTTGCCTGACCTTATAAAAAGGGTGCTGTTCTCCAGGTTAAGATCATTCCAGTCCAGGTTAATAAGTTCAGATCTTCTGATGCCTGTATAAAATAGCATTGATATTAAAAGCTTATCCCTTACGGCATTTTTCCTGTATATTTGGGGGCAGAAATCAATAGATGATATAAGTATATTAAATTCGGATCTTGTTATAATAGCCGGGATCTTATTTTTCTTTTTGGGACTCTTGATTTTCCTTGAAGGATTTTTATATATAATCTCTTCTTCTTCAAGGTAATTAAAAAAACTTTTTATGATAGCAATTATTTTTGAGATACTTGTCTGAGATAATTTCCTGTTTTCTTTTGAAATATAGAGGTATTCCCGGAGTAGTGTAGTTGTAACCAGTTCCAGGGTATCGGTCTTTTTGGCCTCCAGAAACCTTGAAAACCTTATGAGCTCACTGCTGTAATCTTTGATCGTAGAGGGTGAGCAGGAGCGTTCAATTGAAAGACAAGACAGAAACTTTGTTCTGTACTGAGAAAGGTCCATTTGTAACACCTCGATCTAGGTGCTCTTTTCAAGGTAAATCGAGAAGTTTTGGTAAACTCAGTACATAACCCGGCTTATAGACTGACCCCGTAACTTTTTTAGCCTATAAACTGTCTAAATAAGAAGTTAATTCCCTGGCTTGCCCCTAGTTTTGCCACTGTATGGGCTTAAATTGTACATCTTCGAGTATACCGCTTACCTAGGATTTTTCAATCTGTTTTTCTATTCAGTACAATAACTATAAAAATATAAGTTACTCCAGTCGTTAATTTTGATTTCAATATTACAAATGTTATTGTTAATATTTTTAATAATAGTATTATTGTTCTAATGTATTATTTTCGGATATTAAAAAGATATTAATTTTACTACGGTCAAAATATTTAATGAAAGATATTCTAAAAAAAATTGCAGAAGAAACAAGTGGACAAAGTTTTGAGACCTATAAATTTTGTTATGATGAATACACATTCCCAAGAATTAACTATGATGATCAAGAAGATTTCAAATTAAAAAAATATGGTGAAACAGAGAGGATAAAAAAGACTAAGCCTTTGTATGAAAAAGCATCAACATATAAAAAATATAAACCTCTTTTCAGATTCTTTCTTGATGGTTCCCGGAGAGCCTATAAGGTAGATGATGTAGCATACGGTAATAGAGTTTATCCTATTATAGCTGGTCAAATAGGAGTAGCTTGTTGCGAAAGGAATGATAAAAAAGATTTATCAAAAAAAATAATTGAAAATAATCTTGTTTTAGCCTTACCAGAATGTGCAGATAAAGATGGCATAGGTACAGTTTTTTTTAATAATTTAAAAGATATAATTAATTCTATATCAAAATTGAAAAAGATGAATATTCAATTCTCAGAGATTCTTTCATATGAGGATAGGGAACTAAGTGATGGGGAAACCTATGAGAACTTAGGAATTGCAAAAGTTCAAGACAAAATGATGGATGACGAGAAGAAGATTGTTTCTGAGTTAGCTACCCAGAACTCACTGAGTGAAAGTGAATACCTACTTAAAGATGGGTCTTTAGAGTATAAAACTATGAAAACCGGAAATTATAGAGATTTATCAATTATTAAAAGTAATTATAAGTGTGTGGTTGGAGTTTCGAAATCTTTTAATCCTGAAAAGTGTATTGATGAAAAAGGTTTGAGTAATGCAAAAAAAATTGCTCAACTCAGCCCGTATAGTCGTACTCCTGCTTATATTTATGAACCAAGAGTAACTCCTGATGTATCTTTTGCTATTTGGTATCTAAGAATAAGAGATATGAAGTATACCACAAGTCCATTTGAAGGGATCGTTAAAATTGAAAAAATATTAATTACTGATGAAGAAAAAGAAAGAGGTTTGAACTCTGAGGAGATAGATTTAATAAGTGCAAATATTATTAATGAAAGAAATCCTGTGTGTTATTGCAGAGACAAACGATGGGCCAATCATTTATATCCAGTATTCCTTACTGAAACATATATTAAAAGTCATTATTATAGTAATGCATTTTTTATGAATTTATTTTAATTAGGAGAATTTAAATGAAAAAGATAATTGGAAAAATTGCTGCAACAGAAAAAAGACCAACAACTATTGATGCATTTTATTTTTGGACTTCTAAGGATAGAATTTTAAACCCATTTGACATAGTGAAAGTAGATCATATAAATGGTTCAAAAACCTTTGGAATGATAGAAGAGATATCCCACATTACCGATACAGACAGTTATTTAACAAGTTTTATATCTAATGATTTTGGGGATTTAGAAACTACACTAAATACGAACAGAATTGGGATGAATTATGTAAAAGCCAAAGTTATTGGAAACACTAAAAATATCTATATACCCGTAATGGATGGGAAAGATGTTAGTTTTGCCGATAGTTCAGAAATTGAATATGCACTAGGACTCAAAGGTATAAAAAATGAATTAATTTGTGGATATTTAGAAATGTATGAAGGTGTAGAAGAAGAAATAAGGGTAAAACTACCAATATATTTTAACTCTAATTTCCTATTAGGTCCTGAAGGGGCACATTTAAATATTTCAGGTATTTCGGGATTAGCAGCAAAGACATCATATGCAATGTTTCTTTTAATGGCAATACAAAAAAAATTTTTAACTCAAGTAAAAAATAGTGAAAATGATGAGAGTGTAGCTTTTATTTTTTTAAATGTAAAAGGCAGAGATTTACTAGCTATAGACGAAATTAATAGTGATTTAGAAGATAAAGATTTAGAACTATACGAAATGATGAAAATTAAAAACCAACCCTTTGAGAATGTTAGTTATTTTTATCCATATTCAAGCTCCAACGTTTCAAACACTTATGCCCATACATCTGATTTAGAAAAACAAATAAACGAAGGAAAAGCAAAAAAATTTAAGTATCTTTATGCAGAAGATAAAGAAAGTCTTGATTTGTTATTTTCTAATATTGATGACCCTGCTTTTACAATGGATTCTATCATAAATTATATCATTACAAACCAAGGAGATTTTGGAAATATAAGAAATTGGGGTGATTTCGAAAAAGAAATTGATAAACTTTGTAAAGCTGGTTCAGGTGGAAAAGAAATTCCTGTAATAAGCTGGAGAAAATTTAAAAGAATAGTAAGAAAAGCACTTACAAATCCAATTTTTGCAAATAGAGTTGCGAATGAAGAAGGAGAAACAAGATTACAAGATGCAATAAAAAATATAAGAAAAAATGATGCATTTGTTATTGATATTGCTAAATTGGATGAAAGTATGCAAAATTTTGTTTTTGGAGATGTAATAAAGTCCGTTCATGATTTACAACTAGGACAATTTGATATAGAAGAAGAAAATATTCCCTCAAAGATAATCATATTTATTGATGAACTCAACAAGTATGCGTCCTCTGATGTTCCAAAAAATTCACCTATTCTTCGACAATTAATTGATATAACTGAAAGAGGTAGGTCACTTGGTATTATTTTATTTTCTGCTGAACAGTTTAAAAGTGCTATTCATGATAGGATAAAAGGTAATTGCTCAACTCATGCTTATGGCAGAACAAATGCAATTGAAATTTCAAAAAATGATTATAGGTTTATACCAGAAGTATACAAAAATATTATGACCAGGTTAGAACAAGGTGAATACATAGTCCAGAACCCTATTTTCAGATCTTTATTAAAAATTAAATTTCCCAAACCTTTATATAAACAATACAAGTAGGTTTTAATATGGACAAAATAAAAATTGGAAAAAATATAATTGAGACACTTACACTTGGAATGTATGAAGATGCACGATTTGTATTTCGAGAATATATCCAAAATGCTGCGGACCAAATTGATAAAGCTGTAGAAATGGGAATTTTAGATAAAAGAAGCGATGGCTTTATAAATATTTTAATTGAGCCTGATTATCAAAAAATACAAATTGAAGATAATGCAACAGGAATTGAATCCCAACAAATTATGCAGAAGTTGGGGAACATAGCACTATCTGAGAAGGATAGAAAAAAAGATAAAGGATTTAGAGGAATAGGAAGATTAGGTGGTTTAGGTTATTGCAAAAAATTAAGATTTGAGACTTCTTGTAAAGGTGAAGATGTAAAAAGTATTATGACGTGGGATGCTGAAAAATTACATAGCATAATAAATGATTCTAAAGAAACAATTGATGCTGGAAGTTTGATAGAATTAATTATTGATATAGAGGTTGTCAAAGAAAACAAGGAAGAACACTATTTTAAAGTTGAGCTTGAAGGTGTTAACAACAGTAAATTGCTAGATTTAAAAAACATTAGGGAATATCTTTCAATGGTTGCTCCAGTTTCTTTTCAAAACCACTTCATTTTTAAAAACAAGATTACCGAATTGTTAAAAGAAGAGAAGTTAACCATAGATGAATATAATATATTTATTAACACAGACCCTTTGAAGAAGAGCTATACTAGTTCAATATATGAAAAATCAGGAAATAAAATTGACGAAATATTTGATATCGTCTCTTTTGAAATTATTCATGCTGATGAATTGTTGGCTTGGGGTTGGTATGGGTTGTCAAAATATGAAAAACAGATTCCTATAACAAATATTGCCAGAGGTATTAGATTAAGAAAAGGAAATATCCAAATAGGATCTGAAAATACTCTAATTAAGCTTCACAAAGAACAAAGGGGAAATTTTTATTTTTATGGTGAAATTTATGCTATACATTCTGACCTAATTCCAAATTCTAGAAGAGACTACTTCAACGAAAACTCAACATTGAAAAATTTTGAGAAGCAAGTTGTTGAATTTTTCTATACTTTATACAGACTTTATTATCATGCAAACAGAATTAAAAATACCTTCAAAACAATAAATAAGCCAATTGAGATAAAGAAGAACTATGATGAAAAACTTAAAAATGGGTTTACTTCAAAAGAAGAAGAAGCAGAGATTAACAAGAAATTAGAAAATTCGATAAAAGAATCTCGAGCGAAACTAGATGTAATAAAAAAAATCGAGGAAAATTCTAAGGAAAATCCTACGTTTAACAAATTATTTAAAAATATTAGAGATAAACATAGTAAAATAGACAAAGTTAAAAATATTATAGATGTTGATGTTAGTAAAAAAACTAATTATCGCACTAATGGATTATCAAAACTAACAAAAAAAGAATGTAAACTACTTTCTAGAGTATTCATAATTATTGATAGAATATTGCCACCTGATACTGCGGAAAATTTAAAACAAAAAATCGAGGAAGAGTTTAGATAAAAGTGAAAAAAAGAAATATTTTATTAATTGAACCTGCCTATAAAAATAAATATCCTCCTATCGGTTTAATGAAATTATCTACCTATCACAGAATGCTTGGTGATGATGTTTTTTTCCAAAAAGGAGAGTTAAAGAAATATATTTTAGAGGATATTTTTTATAAGGTAACAAATAAACTTGAAAAAGTTGACAATAATGTTATGTGGCCAGTTTATAAAAAAGAAATTCTAGATTATTTAAAAACTGGTAAAAAGGCAATTCTGGAGAAGATGATTAATTTTTCAAAATATAAAGGATTGGTAAAAGAAAATCTTATTTTTTATAAGGACTATTACAAAAAAGGTAAATATATAGAGGAACCATTTTGGGATAGAATTTGTATTACTTCACTATTTACTTTTAATTGGAAAATTACAATTGAAACAATAAATTTTGCTAAGAAGATAATAAAAAATCCAAAAGAACTTTGGATCGGTGGAGTAATGGCATCAGTATTACCAGAGAAAATTGAAAATGCTACTGGTGTTAAGCCATGGATAGGTCTTTTGAATAAACCAGGAATACTCGATAAAAATGACATAAATATAGATGGATTGGAATTAGATTACTCTATATTGGAGGAAATAGATTATAAATATCCAATTAAAAACTCTTATTTTTCATATATGACGAGAGGTTGTATAAATAGATGTAAGTTTTGTGCGGTTCCAGTTATTGAAAAAAAATATATTTCATATATCCCCTTAAAAAAAGTGATTGATAAATCAATTGAGAAATATGGAGAACAAAAAGACCTTATATTATTAGATAATAATGTTCTTGCATCAAAGAAGTTTGATATAATTATTGACGAAATAAAGGAGGTCGGATTTTATAAAAATGCAAAATACACTGAACCAAATTTACTTGAGTTATCCATAAGAAATTTAAAATTAGGAATTAATGATAAAGCTTATATAAGGAAATCTTTTAATTTACTTAATAATTTATTGATGACTTTGAAAAATGAAAAAGAAAAATTTTTAACTTATAATTTAATGAAAAAATATAATGTTCTATATTTGGAAACTACTACTAAAGAAAATTTGTTAAAGATATTTCCCTTACTAAAGGAAATATATGAGAGAAGAAGAACAAATAAAAAAGAGAAAAGAAGATATATTGATTTCAACCAGGGACTAGATGCTAGGTTACTTACACCAGAAAAAATGAAAAGATTAAGTGAATTATCTTTAAAACCTTTACGGATTGCTTTTGATGATATTGGGGACAAAGAAATATATGTAAAAGCGGTTAAATTAGCAAAAGAAAATAATATTAAAGAATTATCAAATTATCTTCTTTTTAACTTTGAAGATGCTCCAACAGATTTATATAAAAGACTAAAGATAAATATAAACCTTTGTGAAGAGCTGGAATTAAACATTTACTCTTTTCCAATGAAGTATCATCCAATTCAAGATAGTTCTTCTGAAAACAGAAATTATATTGGTAAATATTGGAATAGGAAATTTATAAGAGCTATTCAAGTAATTTTAAATGCAACAAAAGGTAAGGTTGGAAAGGGTAAGGATTTCTTTTTGAAAGCTTTTGGTAACAATGAAGAAGAGTTTTCAAAAATTCTTTATATGCCTGAAACATTCATATTGTACAGGTATTTTTTTGAAGATATTGGATTAACTGAAAAATGGTGGCAAGATTTTAATGATCTGAGCGAAGATGATAAGAATGAAGTAAAGTTGATAATTGGAAAAAATAATTTCAATGATATAGACATTCTTTATCCATTTAATTCTGAAGTAAAGCATTTATTAGAATACTATAAAATTTCAAGAAATATGGTAGAAAGTGGTGATTCAATATATCATAATTTGAAAAAAGATTTTGATAAGAGTAAAACGGATTCTAAACTTAGCCATGCATTACATTAAATATTTAATTTATTAAAAGTATTTTCAGTAAGATAAATTTTTATATCACCACACCGATTACTAGATTTAGATTTATTTTCAAATCAAGGATAATTTAAAAATATTTATGTGTTACTATTCCTTTTTTTGACATCCTAAGGTGTTTAAATATGGTAATAGATAATGTATTTATGCAGGATGTATATTATAATTATTTAGTATTTAATATATATAAAAGGGTTTATATGGGAAAAATAAAAGAATTATTTCCAGAATACTATGATAAAAATGATGAATATTTTGAAAAATTGTGGGAAACATCTATTTTTGTTTTTGATACAAGTGTTTTGCTAGATATATACTCTTATTCAGAAAATTTTGTAGGTGAGATAATTAAAATAATAAAAAATCTTTCTGGAAGAGTGTGGCTACCTTATCAGGTGATGCTTGAATATCAAGACAATAGAATTAAAACGATAAATGCGCTTAATGATTCTTTTAAACAAATTGAAAAAGTTTTAATAGAAGGGGAAAATAAGATAGCTGATGTGCTTAGACACTCTTTTAGCGTACACCCTACTATGGATATAAATGAAATAATTGGAGAATTAAAAAATTATTTTGATAAAATCAAAGAAAAACTGGAAAAAGGAGCTAAAAATGTTCCAAATTATTTAGAGAAAGATCGGATAAGAGAAGAGATTGAGAATCTATTTGAAGATAAAATTGGAGAACCACATACATCTGAAGAAATAATGAGAATAAATGAATTAGGCAAAAAAAGATATGAACAAAAAATTCCTCCAGGATTTAGAGATAAATATTTTAATGATTTAATAATATGGTTAGAGATAATAAAAAAAGCGAAAGAAACCGAAAAAGACATAATATTTGTAACAAATGATTTAAAAGAAGATTGGTGGTCAAAAGAAAAGGACAATAAAATAAAGGGGCCATGTATTAAATTAATGAGAGAGTTTAGGATAGAATCTGGTAAAGAATTTTATATGTATCGATTAGAAGTTTTTTATAAACGAGCAGCAAAATATTTTAAAGAAAAATATAATGAAGAATTTACAGAAGAGATAATAAAGTCTAGGAGTTTGCAGGATAATATTGAAATATTAAAAAGGGAGCAAGAGGCATTAAATGCAGCTAATAATTGGGATGCATTAAAAAATAAGGTGATGAGCCAACAAAAAGCAATAAATGTATCTGCTGATTGGGACGCATTAGCAGAGGTAGTCAAGAGACAACGAGAAGTATTCAATGCATCTATTAACTGGGATGGGTTAGCAGAGGTAGTCAAGAGACAAGAAAAAATATTTAAAAAGCCAAAGGAAAAAAATGAAGGGAAAAGTGAAAAGAAAGATAATAATTAAATAAATAGATCCTATTGTCTTATGTTTTTTGTATTCAATTTCGTCTCTTTTCCTCCAAAATACGGAATATATTAAGAAAATATATGTGTAGGGACTTTTTTACTAAACTCGAAAGAAGATGTACTGTTGAACAATTATAGATATATCAACTTTTTTAAAGTATACGACTTTGCTTATAAAAATAGCTAAATAAAATCCCACCATATAGTCCTACATACCCATATCATGTATTACTATATTTAATATTAATATATGATAAATGGTTATGTATATATACAATTCTGAAGAATAGTTAAATATCAGATTGAGTATATTTATTCCACAGATATAAATTAAGTAAGGAATAATTAAAAATGAATAAGAAAGTTAAAAATATTTTAATGGTTTGTGTGGTAGTTATCCTTGTTTTATTAATATTCAGTATGTCTGCATGTGGCAAGAAAAAAGGGTCAACATACCTTGAACTCGAGACTATAAATGGAGACACCCATGAATACATATCTGATGAATATACATGGGTAGAGGGCAACACAACTATAAGAGTGCAGTCCATTGACAAAAGAACTGAGATTGTATTTCAGAAAGACCAATTTAGATGATAGATTAATGGGTCAAGATTGTTATTTAAGGTCAAGAAATTTGAGTAATCCAGTAGTTGTATATGAGGAATTAAGCCAAGAAGAGTTATTTAAAAAATATGGGGTTGAAGTAAAATTTGGAGATTTAGGAGATTTACAAATGGGCAAAAAATCAAATTATTTTTTCTTGGGTGGTTATGAAACAAAAGATAACGGGCATTGCGATTATGTGGAGTTTAATAAAAAAAGAGCTATCTCCTAACATATTCTTGATAATATATAATATATAATATAGAAACATCTAACGACAAATAAAAGGAAAACAATCAGGATAATTATTTTGAGTTTAGTAAAATCAAACACATCCTTGTTTAATATTTATAATATTATTAAAATATATAATATTATTAAAATATTAAAAAGGATACATATCTCTGATAAAGTAAATATTAGTATAATTTAAAAGGGTTAAAAATGACATATACTGATTTAATAATTCCAGAAGAATTAAATCCTAATTCAGATATTTTAGAACTGATTAAAGATTTTATAAATAATTTTGAAACTTATGAAATAAAAAACAAAGGTAAATTAATAATCTACTTTGATAAAAAAAGTAACACATATTATTTAACATGCCATATAACTTCACAAGAAATAATTAATAAAACTGACCTTAATGCAACTATTGAGCAAGATGAACAAGATGGGGTAATCTATAAACTAAATAGAGAAATAACAGAAGATACTGCCGCATATATTATAATGGAGGAAGATGCAAAAAAGGGCAGGAGTTTTGAAGATATGGTCGTTGAATATGATAAAAGTTACTACCCATTAAAACCTTTAAAAGTTTATGGAGGACAGCATAGGATTAGAGCTATAACAAACGCTAAAGATTCTCAAAAGGGTATTTACCATGGTGTAAGGATATATTTTAACTTAAATAGAGAACAAAAGATTGAAATAGCCACAATAAATAATACATCTATAACTGTACCATTAGATCTTCTTGATAGAATGAGAGAACAATTCCTAGGTTCTGAATTGCGTAACTGGTGTCAATCAGTAGGACTATTAAATAAGAATCAAGATTTTTCTGACAGAAGAAACCCTATTATACCAACGGTTAGATCAGCCAGAACCTTACTTTTAAATTTTTTTCTAGGAAAGGGTAAAAAAGAAAATGATTTTAATCAACCAATTATAGCAAAATCGGGTAGCGATGATGAAAGATATTTAGAATTAAGAAAAGAAATAGATTGGAAAGATGATAGCTTATTAGACATGGGGAAACACTTCGCTAAACTTCATTCTATACAATATAATTCTATAATCAATCGGAAAAAAGATAACTATCTAGAATTTGCAAGAAAAGCACTTTCATTATCAGTAATATCCAGTTGGGCTTTTACTGCCGGGTTATTTCTAGATAATAAAAAATTATTATATACTCTTTACAATTTGCCAAATAATGTCATGCCTCCCGATGACCCTTTAAGCGCAAAGTCCCTTTCACAAGCAAGATTACAAGGAACTGATTCAGAAACATACAGAGGATTAGGAACAAGGTCAAGCAATGATGAATTAGGTAGAATGCTGGAAGTATTTATCTTATTGTGTCAAAAATCTCAAAAAAAGATAACATTAGTATTAGCAAACGCAGCTATTAGGTCGTTCGAAGCAAAAAAATTGAGAATGTTAGCTGATAAAGCTGTTGGAAAAATCTAAATGTTTGAAGACTACTTAATAGACAGTTCATATTTTTTCAAAGAAGCAAATAAACGTACTTCTGAAAGAGATAAAAAAAGATTTTATAGAGCAAGTGTGTTTTTTGCTGCTAGTTGCATGGAAGCTTTTGTGAATTATTTAACAGATATTTTAGAACATTCAAATACTTTAAATAGCTTTGAGTTAAATTTCTTATTAGATCAAAAAGAAATTTTTGATCTAAATAAATTTAAAGTTAAAAAAAATATAGAATTTCATAATATCGAAAATAAATTAAAATTTCTAATAAAGACGTATATTAAGGATTTCAATTTTAAATCTAAAGAATGGAATGATTATTTGAATTTTAAAGATTTTAGAAACAAACTTGTTCACCCACGTATTTTAATTGATGAAATAGAAATACAAGATTATAAAAAAGAAATTAAACGAGGACTTACATCAATAATTTATTTTATTAATATTCTTTTAAATGGGGTCCTACGTAAACCATTGCGAAAAAACTTAATGGATTTAATACCATGATTAAAATATAGAAATATAAATATTAAAACTTTCATTAGGTTATAATAAATTTTTTTAAATTTTTTAGTTCTTCTTCAATTTGGTTCGAAATTTGAATACTTGGGGCTACCCATCTTAATACATCAGATAATCAATAGGTTTATTATACAAATATTATAAAACTATGTTATATTACAGATAGCCAAATGAAGAAATCTAGTTTAATTATTGACTAACACAAGGAGAATAAAATGAAAAAGAAAGAAAAAAAAGAGTATCAGAAACCCGAACTTACTGAGCATGAGAATTTAAGCGAAGTTACTAAGGGTGATGATGGTTATTCTGGACCAGGCAACGATGATTAAGACAATCTTAAACACCTTTTGTTTTTATAAGATCTATTAATGATGATAGCTAATATACCTAAAGTAATAGTTTTGAGGTTTAGCATATATTGTCTTACATACGATAAAGCACTCTTTTTTTAGCTGGTGGTTTACGTATTATCTGTGTTTTTTGGGTATTTCTGTACTTGAATTGGATACCATCCTTTTTTTGTTGTTCTTGTATCCATTATATCCATTTTGTGTTTAATAATAATATAAGCCCTTTTGTTTATAGGAACTCTAGTAGTTTGCTATATATGTATGGTGTCGTGCTGTGGTTTGGGGGGTACCCCTCTTATTGCTATCCTCTAGTCATAATTCACCTCTTAGGATATATACCACTACTATAGAAAGTAGTATTAGTACACATGAACACATAGAATAAATATGAGTATCTGTGTTGTATGCGAGTGATTCAGATTGATATATTTTTTCAAACTAATCTTGTCTATTCCAATACTTTCTCAATCTCATTTATCAATTGGTCTTTTGTCATTTGACCTACAATCTTATTTCCAATATTACCTTCTGTGTCTATAAAATATGTAGTCGGAAAAGCCCTTACATTATACATATTCTCAGTATTATCAATAGTCCCATCGACTAAGATTGTGTAATTTATATTATTTTCTTCAACAAATTGTTTCAGAACTGATAAATCATCACCTACCGAAATTCCTATAATTTCCACATCTTTATCCTTATAATCGTTATTAACTTCAATGATACTTGGTATTTCTTCTACACAAGGTGGACACCATGTGCCCCAAAAATTCAGAACAACCACTCTTCCAAGAAAGTCTGATAGGGTTACTTCATTATTATCCAAGTCTAATAATGTAAAGTCCTCAACAATCTTACCTTTTTCTTCTTCGGCTTTTTGGGCATCTGTTTCCTCTTCGCTAGCATTTAGTTTTACTATAGAAAGTCCAAGATACCCCGAAGCCAGGTAGGCGTAATCTTCTGTAACAGAAATACCCCAGGTTTCTCCGGGGGTTTCTAAATCAGCTACAACTGTGGGATTTTCTTTATCGGTACCATCCACAATTACAAAACCACTGTTTTCAACATAGTAATTTTCGTCATAGACAGAATAGGTCATAAATACATAATCTCCCTGAACATACATTGTTGTTATTTCTCCATCGATTGCAACTCTTCCCAAAACTTTTGGATTGCTATTATCAGATAAATCTACAATACTAAGGGTCATCCCTTCAGGGATATAAGCAAAATTATTTTTTATATCTAAACTTCTTGCCCATCCCATAAAGTTGTAGTTTCCTGTGTTCTTAGGATTTTCTATATCACTAATGTCTAATATTTTAAATCCCATTGAATATATGTATGCATAGTTGTCAATAACAAAAATATCAAACACACCGTCTGGATTATTGTAAGTTGAGCTAATGGAAAGGCTATCCTTTTTAGTTATATCTAATACATAGAAGCCACCATCTACAAACCAAAACTCACCTTCATTTTTTTCTTCCATAATGTTAAAACTTACATATGCTTTATTCTCAAAAACAGAAACCTTCTCAATGGATACATCAAACTCATATTTACCGACAATGGAGGGATTATTTTTATCACTAATATCTATGATTATTAATTCAGATCTATTATTATCTACCCATACTATTGAATATAGATAATCACCACTAAGCATGAAGTTCGATATAAAATTATCAAGTGCTAGACTTCCTATTTCATTGGGATTTTCATTATTGGTAATATCTAATATTTTTAAAGTATTACCCTGGGTAATAAATGCACAGTTTTCCTGTATCGAAATATTATCTGCTCCCATGCCGTCAAACTCTAAAGTTTTTACAATTAGAGGGTTAAAATCTCCATCATAACTAATAATTTCTTTCTCTTCTTCTTTTTCTTCAACATCACCACTACCTTCCTCCTCAATTGAAATGGATTCTTTTTCTACTATTTCTTCTTTCTCATCTAACCTTTCTTCAAGTTCTTTTATTTTTTCTTCGAGTTCAGTTGTTTTACATCCCCCAATAATGAGTGCTAATGATATTGTTATAATACATGTAATAGATGTTAAAATTTTTACTCTCATTTTTTACTCCTAATGAATTATACTTTTATTAAGTATAATTAATTATAACAATTATTATACTAATATCATATCCTAAAAAGGTTAACCTTTTATTAAAATCAAAATAACTTTTTTTTGTATTTTTCTTTAGTAATGGGCAATATTTTTCTATTCAATCACCTGTTTTAGTAGCTTTCAAGAGATATGTGAGTAATGTATAGGACATGGAATGTTATAACGATATATAAAAATAATGGCGTGGAATATAAAATTTTATGAGTTTAAATCAGTAGAATGGTTATAAACAGATTTATTTAAAAATATGGAATATACCCGAATAGCAGTGATAGCCAGTAAATATTTTATGGTATTTAATGCATGGGGATATCCATAATTACACAGTCCTCCCGTCTGTCGTGTGGAGTATAATAAGGAAATAAGTAACTATCAATAGGAAGAATTAATAATATATATAAACATATATAAATAGGGTAAGTGGTAAATAAGGGTAAGAAGGCAGCTAATAAAAGGGGAAATGCTTTAGAAAGCTAGTTATAGCTTATACTAAGTAAAATGTAAGGAAATTGGATACAGGCGATAGTATTTAATTCCTTTATCTTTATTCATATATATCTAAATAATCAGAAACCATAAAAAGAGATTATTTGTGTGCTATTACACAATATATATAAAGTCCTTTACATGTAGTTAATAATCACGTAGAATGTAGAATATACGTGATAGGAGCTAAAAAGTAGTTAAAAAGTATTAGATAGGAGTTAAAATGTATGCAAGGAGAAAAAAACTGCCAGTAATACTAGAATCAGAAGAAATTCATCAAATGCTATCAATCCCCAATACTAGATATCTAACCAGTCTTAGGAACAAAGCCATTATATCTTTAATGGTTAATTGCGGACTTAGAATCTCGGAAGTAATAAACCTTAAGCCGGGGGATATAAACCCCTCTAAAGGCTATCTAAGGGTCATAGATGGCAAGTATGGAGTAGATCGGGATATACACATACCGGAAAATACTGTTATCCTTTTAAAGCAATGGAAGAAAAGGAAGCCGGATAGTAATTATTTCTTTTCTACTGTAAGAGATAATAAAGCTGGTGGTACTTATACCAGGAAGCATAAGGGCAAGACATGGACTATAGATTATAGTTCTAATAAAGGGGATCAGCTAAAAGTAAGGACGGTTCAAAGTATGATCAAGAATATAACCAGTAAAGCCGGAATCAGTAAGAATGTAAGTCCCCATACCTTAAGGCACACTTTTGCTACAAACTTTTACCGTCAAACTAAAGATATCGAGACTTTGAGACAGATACTAGGACATTCGGATATTTCTACAACCTCGATTTATGTAACCCTGGCCAATATAGACGTGGTTAATGGTATGAAAGAATTTAAAGAATTTGTTTAATATCCCGGTATACGATATCTAGTATGAAATTATTTAGATCTATGGACCATAAACCCCCATATCAAGTATAGGTATTCTGGATCCTGCAGCTGTACCCATACTATAGGCGGTGTATTCTAATTCCCTTAATTACCCCATACTCTGACTATATCTAGCTATATATAGGCCCTTATTCATGCACGTGGTAGGGCGTGGGGGCTTATATGCTGCCTGTCCTATCTAGCACATACCATATCAATAAAAGAGGACCCGGTACCTGTCCCCCTAGGGGGTGGGTCTTTTAAGTTATGGATGTTAAGGGTCTTTTTAAATGAATATATAACTTTCATTACGTTTATATTTATCCTTAAAATGTATGGGGTATTAATAAACCATAACCACGTAAGCTCTAAGTAGGTTTATACCCCTGTTAAACCCCTCTTAAGGTTGGTTTAGAGTCTTTATACCCCAACTATAATCTAGTATAATAAAAGTGATAATAAAAGGAAAAATAAATAGCATTTATTTAAATATTGCTTATGGTTGAAAAAGAAATTAATCTCAAAACTGCATTTAAATACCATAAATATTCTACTGATGGACAGCAAATATTGTTTTCAAAGTTAGTGAATTTCAAGATATCGAATAAAAATAATTTTAGATAATATTTATTATTTTGTGTTTATATGACACCAAGATTACATGAAAAAATATTATATGTTTTGGATCTTATTTTCGATGCAAGAGAACTTACTCGGGATAGAGATTATATTCTTATTGAATATGATTCGAGGGCAGAGAAAATAATGTCAGCTTATGAGTTTGAGAATATAATAAAAAAAATAGCATCTGAAGAATTTATTTATGAATATGACGAAGCAATTAATATGCTAAGACCCTTTGGAGAAAAGATATTTAGAATTAGTACCATATATGATGAATTTGATGACTATTATAAAAATTTTAAGAAAAAGGGTAAGAAGCAGCTTGGTGAAGAAAAGAATGTAGCCCAATATCCAGACTTAAATGATCCCAAAATTAAAACTTCGACTCTTTTGGATGAAAACGAGTTGTTATATGAGTTAAAGTATCATGCAATGTATTGTCAAATATCTATAAATGGAAAACTACTCAGTAATCCACACTACGGTTCTATTAATAGTGTTGTTTTCGAGTATCTATTTGATCATCCAAATAAAGATGTTAGCTATGATGAATTAAAAGGAATTGTTGAAGCTAATATAAATAAAATCTTGAATAAGCCTCTGAAAAAGATTGCCCACGAACTAGGATTTGTTGGTGAAAGGAAGAAGCTATTCTTTATTACTTCAAAGGATTCAGCGAGACTTATAACTAGCATAACCAGAAAACAAATTAAAGTATTAAATATAGATACCTCAAAAATCATTCCTGAATAAATCCTAAGATAAATTACTTTAAAAAATCATAGAGTCTGGTTTAGTCCGGTTTGGTTCATAAATCCAATCTTAGAATATTTTTCTGATAATATTTACTGAGATATTATTAAAAAATAAATATTAGAAAGGATTTCTATGAGCAAAAGTGACTTTGTGTATTTAACAAAAAGAGGAATAAGTTTAGAGACTATTAGGGAATTTAAACTTAGAGAAGAAAAGGGTTGTGTAAAAATCCCTTACTATAATCAAAATGGTAAAATTATGTTCTATAAATGCAGGGCCAAATTATCTAAAGAATTCTGGTATCAACCTAAGGGTATCAGTCTAAAATTATATAATCAGTGGAACCTGGAGAAGTTTAAAGAATATGTAGTTATTTGTGAAGGGGAAATAGACTGCCTTACCCTAGTCCAATTCGGTATAAATGCAGTAGGTTGTCCAGGGACTAATCTATTTAAAAAGGATTGGGCTAGATTATTTGACTATATAGACAAAGTGTATATTTGCTTTGATAATGATAATCCAGGTGTTGAGGGAGCAAGAAAACTTGCAGAAGAATATTTTAGCTACAGAAGTACTTATAATATATTGATTCCCAGAGGAAATGGAGTAAAAGATATAAATGATCTGCTCACTAAATCCAATTATAACAAGGAAGACTTTTTAAAATTAATTGGAGAAGCTATTAAATATGAAGCCAAAAAAAGTACTTCTAAAAGAAGCAAAGTTAAAGATAATAAGAATCAATTTAAGGTAACCAGATTTGTAACAGAAGACCATATCGGGGAAATAGTATATTCAAAAAAGGATATGGAAGGTGGGTTTCTGGTATACAGTATGAAAACTGGAAAAATAACGGAAGAAAATGAATTTAGTGAAAAGGGTAAAATATATATACCCGATATCGAGTCTGAACTGATACATAAAAATGTGATAAGAATACCGGAAGGAATAAGTGATTATGGAAGCACAGAAGATCTTCTAAGTGATCTGCATTTATACCTTAATAAATATGTAGATTTAGAATATGAAATAGATCGGGATATAGTGCTGACTTATGTTCTACTTACCTGGGTTTACAATCGATTCAGCTCTATATCGTATCTTCGTATATTAGGAGACTATGGTAGCGGGAAATCCAGGCTACTTCAGGTGCTTAATATCTGTTATAACTCTATACGTGCTTCAGGAAATGCTTCAGAAGCTCCTATATTTAGACTTATTGATAAATATGGAGGGACCTTAATTATAGATGAAGCTGAGTTTGGTAGAAATAGCGAAAAGAGTGAAGGTATCAAAGATATACTCCGTTTTGGAAAGGATAGAGACGGTGTGGTACTAAGATGTAACTCAAAAAATAATGAGGTTGAAACTTTTAAAGCGTTTGGCCCAAAGATATTAGGTTCGAGAAGATCATATAATGACGATGCCCTAGAAAGTAGAATAATAGACATAAAGATGAAAGAGACAAAAGCAGACCATATTCCTCTTAATTTAGATGTAGAGGAATTCGAGCATGATTCAGAAGAAATAAGGAAGATGCTACTAAAGTGGAGCCTTGAGAACTATTTTAAAATAAATACTAATGTCTATAAGAAATATATTGATAATAATATTAGTAAGAGGATAAACGAGATGAATAGCCCTCTTATCTGTGTCAGGGCTTGGGATGAAAATTTTATTAAAGAGCTTATGGTAAAAGCTAAAGAAAAACATCAAAGTATGCTTGAAGATAAGTCCTTGCGATTAGAGGCTGAAATAGTTAAAGAAATTTTTAGGCTCTATTCTGAAAAAAAAGAAGATCCACTTTTAAAAAAAGTTGCTGAAAACTTAAGTGAGGATAAGAAAAGAAATTATGCCCCTAGGTTTGTTGGATCAATTATAAGGGATAGTCTGCAATTTATTACAAAGCATACTCGAGTGGGAAACATAATAGTAGTCAATGAAGGAAGACTTGAAGAACTGATTGAAGAATATAATCTTAAAGATTTATTAAAAACCTGTGACGAAGTGACGGATGTGACGGAAATAGGAGAAGGTAAGAGTCTATTTTAGGGTTTCATATAATCGTCACTTCTGTCACAACGTCACAACAATAGATTTAAATTATGAGTAAAAAAGTAGTATTAGATATAGACAATATTAAAATTGAGAGTAATAAGCTACTAAATAGCTTAAATGATGAAGCATCTATTAATGCATATTATCTACTTAAAAATATTGCTTCTATAAATGATAACTCCTCGATTAGTAGAAATAATTTTGAATGTGAAGATATAAGTCCTCTAGATTATTTAGAAAAAGACATAATTGAAGAATACCGAATATATCTCAAATCACATAATAAATCTAATTCCACGATAAAAGATTATGTAAATGAATCCATTAAATTCTATCAATATATTATAGAGAAAAAAATATCTATTAATGTCCTGGGTATTGCAGATGTCGAAAATTATCTATCCACAAGGAATAGTAAAAAAATTTCAAATAATACCTATATAAAACTAATAAACTGTACAAGAAGTTTTTTAAAATTTCTGTTTAGTAGGGAATACATAAACAAAGATTTGACTTCATCTATAAAGATTCCCACAAAGGTTGAATCAATAAAAGAAGTATTATCAGATATTGATATACAAAAAGTTAAAAATTACCTGGAAGATAGAAAAGAAAAATACAAATTTGAGAATCGAAGGGATAGCATAATTTTCTACCTGGGAATAGATTGTGGTCTTAGAAGGCAGGAAATTATAAATTTGAACTGGGAAGATATTAAATTTAATGAGGAGCAACTAAGTATAAGGAAATCTAAGGGTGGGAGGAATAGAATTGTCTATTTCAATTCAGCCCTAAGAGAATATCTCTACTCCTACAGGAAAGTTACTGGTAAATATAATGGAGCTGTTGTTAGGGGAGTAAGGGGTAAGAGAATAACAAAATGTTCATTACAGGATATAGTGTCAAGGATTTTTAAAGAATCTAAGACAAACAGAAAAAATCTTACTATCCATAGTTTGCGTCACACATATGCAGAGAGGCTCAGAAGAAGGGGAACCGACATATCAACAATAAGCAAACTGTTAGGACACTCCAGTCTAGAAACAACAGCTGTTTATTTACATTCTAATAAAGATGATTTCAAGAGAGCTGTATTATAATTTTATTATTAAAAATATTTAAAAGGGTTAATTTACTAAAAAAAAGATTAGTTCAGTTTATTAAAAAAAATATGATAGAAATTAAATTAGCTCCAAGTTTAGTTTTTTAACTTAAGATTAGATACAAATATATTATAATATGTTATAATAAAAATTAATAAAGTTTTGATATATTAATTAAAATAAGTATATTTTGAAGATTTTTTAGATATTTTCATTTTTGTAGATTTATAAGTTAGAATAAGATAAAATACTAATAGACATAATCAAAAAACTATTTGAATTTAAATTAATTTAATATATAATCTTAGAATATTTAAAAATAAGGGGGAAAGGATAGTATGATATACGATCCAACCGATACATAATATATTTTTATATAGTTTAAGAATAAGAGGTCCCATAAAAAGGACCTCTTATTTTATGCTCATTATTTCCTGGATATGCTTTAGCTGTAAATTTGCACTTTCTATAATAAAAGGCGATAGGTTAATTTTATAATAAACTTCTTTTGCGTATTGCCTTGCTTTATCAATACTAGTAGTTTTGCCTGTTAGATACATTTGATAATTATACCAAGCAACTGTGTCATACATATTGGCAGAAAATTTCTTTGGGTCTTCAGTCTTAAACAATTCTTCTATTTTTCCATATTCGTTTTGTACGTTAGCAAGTGCAATATCGTAATCGTTTTTAATTTTTATAAATTTTTTGTCAGTGGGATCAGATCTATTGGCGTCATCATACTCTCTTTTGCAAATTAGGAATTTTTCTAAATTATAATATGTTAAATTGTTTAATAATTTCCTGTAATCGTTTTCTTCAAATATTATTTTTGTTTTATTTTTTTTATAGATATTTTCAGCCTCATGCACTTTTTCTAAAACAAAATTAATAAATTCTTCTCCCAATGTCCAATATATATATCCAAGTTTAATATTAATTCTATAAAGATTTTCGTAATCTAAATCTTTTTCATCTTTATTAGCTAAAATATTTTCACTAATATCGAAATTGACTAAAGCATTCTCAATCTCTCCTCTAATAAAAAATATTTCTCCCATTCGAAAGAAAGTAATATATCGGTCAGGAAAATCATTACTCAATGGCTCATAGATATCAAGTGCACTTTGGTAATCATTATTACAGAAAGTTAAATATGCCTTTTCTGTTTTCACCCAATATTTCACCTTTTTATCACGTGAATCTTTTAGTTTTAAGCTCTGACAAACATTTTCGAAGTATCCTGTAGCTTCATCTATCCAATCCTTGGTATCAAATCGCGGGTCTTTGGAACAAATACATTTTATATATTTTTCATAATGATCCTTTGTTTCACCATTAATCTTGAAAACATCTGCTATTAAATCTGGTTCATATCCAAACCATTTATGAGGACCTATATTTTCAAGTAAGTATTTATGTCCTATCCCTTCTCTATCACTGATACTTTTTAAATGATCAATTAGTATATCATTTGTTTCTAGATCTTGAGCTAAAAGTTTAAAACTTTTTTGTATGTGTGGATGTACATTTCCTCTCTTATAGACAAGTGTATGTTCTAGTTCGGACCATGCATCTTGAAAGAGTGTTTGTAATTGTACTTCAACATAATATTGACCATCACCAAAACTTTTATTAACAATATAATGAATAGATTTATATCCAGATTTTTTTGTTTTAACTTTTGCGTTAATATCAAAATTTTCTTTTACCACAGACTTATATTGATCTACAATATATTTTTGAGAAGGTTTCTTAAACCAGTTATATATTTCACATTTATCTAAATGATATTCAAGCTCTTTAAAAATATTTAAAAGATATATGTGTGTATTTAATATATCTTGCTCAAATAAACATATAACTTTTAAACCAGCATAATCTTGTATATCATTTAAGTCTTTTATTCCATTTTTTTTAACTTTTAAATATGTGCTTTCTGGTTTTTTTATACGCCACTTTGTTAAATAAATTGGGATATTATCATTATCTCTTCCATCGATAATTTTGTTTTCCAATCTCTGAATATTTGGTTTGATTTCATTTTCGTATTTTTCAATTCTCTTATTAATTTCTAAATAATCAATATCCATAGCACCTCCAAGTTCGATTATAATATTTAATATTAGATTTATTTATTAATAATACCTTAGAGTATTTTAGAATTCAAACTATCTACTAATAATACTATGAAATGAATAGGACTTTATTTAAAAATTTATAACCTCTCAACAGCTTTTGCCATCTGAGTGCTGTTAAAGTTTATATAGACCTTTGTAGTCTCAAGGCTTGCATGACCAAGCAGTTTTTGAACCTTAAACAGATCTACTCCTGATTCAATCAGATGAGAAGCAAAACTATGCCTGAAGCTGTGAGCTGAGTATCCCTTCTTTTTAAGTCCTGATATTTCAAGGTATCTATTAAGGATATCTACAAAACAGCACTTACACATTCTCCTGCCTCTTTCTCCGACGATAAGGGCATTATCTATAAGCGGTAACCTCTCTTCAAGGTATTTGTCTAATAAATTTGACAGGGTTGAATGTATCGGAATGAGCCTGTCTTTATTGCCTTTCCCAGAACGAACAATTAACGTACTCTTTGATAGATTTAGATCATCCCAGTTTAGCTTTAGAAGCTCATTTCTCCTGATTCCCGTATAGTAGAGAAGAGTTAGTATCAGCCTGTCCCTGACAGTGTTTTTACGGTACCTTAGAGGGGCAAAATCAACAGAACGGATAATAAGGTCTACTTCATACTTTGACATCACAGTGGGGATTTTATTTATCTTTTTTGGTACTTTAATCTTCCTGGAAGGATTCTTGATTATGATTTCATCTTCTTCAAGGTAATTGAAAAAGCTCTTTATAATAGCTATCATTTTTGCTGTAGAAGAAGAGGCAAGGTTCCTTGATCCTTTAGCATAATAGATATACTGCCTGAGAATTCTTGTACTAATTAAGTTTGTATCTGAAATACCCGCAGATAAAAGAAAATCCTTAAGTCTTAAAAGTTCTGCCCCATAATCCCGGACAGTCACTTTTGAGGCTATTTTCTCTATCTTTAAGTAGTTTAGAAAGCTATTGATATATTCCCTCATATTTACCTTGAACCTTACCTTTCCAAGGCAAACCGGGGAATTTGTTCTTATTTAGTACAGAACCCGGCTTATAGACTGACCCCGTAAAAAAAGTACTGCTATTTCCGGTCTAACGAAGACCTAGTCGCTCTCGATAACCCGCATTATATGGGCTTAATTTGTACAATTTTAATTAT